>ULKJ01022315.1_pt1 | contig 7469 bp, 8 predicted proteins | sample 1951121 | NCBI WGS metagenome assembly ULKJ01 (sample SAMEA4835497, study PRJEB28245) | human gut metagenome | biome: gut microbiome; material: fecal sample | place: Denmark | collected 2008 | reverse complement strand
GCCTTGCGACTCCAATTCCGTCTTCGAATGAGCATATACCTTTTTATAAGTACCCCTTGTATAAACTCTCCTTAACTTTTTCGGCGTGAAATCCGTCTTCGAATATGCAGATACCATATATAAGCACGCTTCGAATAAGTTTTCGTTTTTTCTTAATTCCAATCATAAAACCGCTTGATTGAGATGAAGAACAAGGAAGAGCCTCTTTCAACGGGTAGGAGCGTACATGGACGTACGTGACGAGGGGCGGAAAATTTTGATAAACAATTTATTAGTTAAAACCGTCTGATTGAGATGAAAGACAAGGAAACGCCCGTCTGCAACAAAACCCAACGTACAAGGCGTACGTGATTTTGGAGCAGACGGGCGTTGACGCCGTATTTCGCTCAATCAGACGGTTTTAATACATGTCGGGGGTAGGTGCCGCCCCAGCCCCAACCGCCGCCGGCTCTTTGATATCGGTGACAAGGCTTTCGGTCGTAAGCAACGTGGATGCAACGGACGCTGCGTTTTGAAGTGCGCTACGAGTGACTTTGGTAGGATCGAGAATACCTGCCTTGACCATATCGCAGTAAACTTCTTTTTGCGCGTCGTAGCCGTAGTTTGCTTTCTTTGCGGACATGATGGTGTTTGCAACTATACCGCCGTCGATACCTGCGTTTGCAGCGATTTGACGCACGGGTGCTTCGAGAGCGCGGAGCACGATTTTCGCACCGGTTGCCTCGTCGCCTTCGAGTTTTGCGCAAGCCTTCTTGACTGCAGGGATAATGGAAAGCAACGCCGTTCCGCCGCCTGCGACGATACCCTCTTCGACAGCCGCTCGGGTTGCGTTGAGAGCGTCCTCGATGCGCAGTTTCTTCTCTTTCATTTCGACTTCGGTTGCCGCGCCTACGCCGATAACCGCAACGCCGCCTGCGAGTTTTGCAACACGCTCTTGAAGTTTTTCTTTGTCGTATTCGGACGTAGATTCCGCAATTTGAGCGCGGATGGAAGCAACTCTTGCCGCGATGTTTTCTTGCGAGCCGTAGCCGCCGACGATCGTGGTGTTGTCCTTGTCAACGCGCACGGATTTTGCTCTGCCGAGCATATCGAGAGTGACGTCTTTAAGCTCGTAGCCGAGGTCGCTTGAAATATAAGTGCCGCCGGTGAGGATTGCGATGTCTTCGAGATACGCTTTTCTTCTGTCGCCGAAACCGGGAGCTTTGACAGCAACGACATTGAATACGCCTTTGAGTTTGTTGACTATAATTGTCGTAAGAGCCTCGCCCTCGATATCGTCGGAGATGATGAGGAGTTTCAAGCCGTTTTTAAGCACTTGCTCAAGGAGCGGCAAAATCTCCTGAATATTGCTGATTTTCTTGTCGGTGATGAGGATGACGGGGTTGTCGAGTTCCGCATACATCTTGTCGGTGTTGGTGACAAGATAAGGAGAAACGTAACCTCTGTCGAATTGCATACCTTCCACCACGTTGAGCTCGGTTGTCATAGCCTTGCCCTCTTCGATGGTGATTACGCCGTCATTGCCGACTTTTTCCATAGCGTCGGAAATGAGTTGACCGATTTTCTCGTCGCTTGCGGAGATAGACGCAACTTGAGCGATAGCGGTCTTGTCCTCAACTTCCTTGCTTATCTTTTTAAGCTCTTCGACTGCAACCTCGGTTGCCTTCATGATACCGCGTTTAAGCACCATGGGATTTGCGCCTGCCGCCACGTTTTTCAAGCCTTCTTTGACGATTGCTTGCGCAAGTACCGAAGCGGTTGTAGTTCCGTCGCCTGCAACGTCGTTGGTTTTTGTTGCGACTTCTCTGATGATTTGCGCGCCCATATTCTCAAACGGATCGGAAAGCACGATATCCTTTGCGATAGTCACGCCGTCGTTGGTGACGAGCGGCGAACCGTAAGGACGGTCGAGCACAACGTTTCTACCCTTTGGGCCGAGAGTGATTTTAACAGTATTTGCCAATGCGTCGACGCCTGCTTCCAAAGCCTTTCTTGCGTCGTCGCCATACTTAAATTGTTTTGCCATAAATAGTAGCCTCCTTATTCAACGATTGCGAGGATGTCGGATTGACTTACGATGACAACTTCTTCACCGTCAATCTTAAACTCGCTGCCTGCGTATTTGCTGTAAAGAACGGTATCGCCGACCTTGACCTGCATTTTGACGTCGTTTCCGTCGATTGTTCCGCCGGGACCAACGGCAAGAACTCTTGCCAATTGCGGTTTTTCTTTTGCCGCGCCGGGAAGAACGATTCCGCTTGCTGTTTTCTCATCTGTTTCGATTGCCTTGATGACAACCTTGTCAAACAATGGTTTTATTGCCATATAACGCCTCCGTATATGTGTTTCGTATTATCATTTAGCACTCTTTGTGCTTGATTGCTAACAGTTTATACCATAGGTTGCCAAATGTCAATATTTTATGCAATGTTTTTTTGAGTTTTTCATCACATTTTTGCAAAGACCTTGTTGAATATTGCAATATTATGTGATATTATCGGTTTATAATAAAGTTAAGAGTGGTAGTGCTATGAACAAATGGGATAAAAGATTTATGGACATGGCGGAACTCGTTTCCACCTGGACAAGTTGCGCTCGTCAAGGCAGAGCCATAGGCGCGATTATAGTCAAGGACAAACGCATTTTGACAACGGGCTACAACGGCGCGCCCGCCGGCATCATCACTTGCCGCGACAAAGGCTATTGCATGCGCGACCAACTCGGCATAAAAAGCGGCACTTGTGCGGAAAAGTGCTATGCCGTGCACGCAGAGCAAAACGCAATCACACAAGCAGCAAGGCTCGGCGTTTCGGTTGACGGCGCAACGCTTTATTGCACTCATCAGCCCTGCACCATCTGCACCCGTATCATCATCAACAGCGGCATAAAAAGGGTTGTGTACAAAAACCCATACCCCGACGAGTTTTCCATGCAGCTTTTTGACGAAGCAGGCATAATCGTCGAGAAATTCGAGGAATAAAACCTCTTCAAAAAGCGTAAAAAACAAGCGATTTTTTCGCATTCTTACAAAAATTCAGCCACCGCGTTTGCGATGGCTTTTTTATTTTGGTATTGCGATTGTTTTTTATTTTAATACTCGAATATTGCAAATTTTTCCGTCAATCCGATTAACATTTACGCTTTTTGCTGTTTGAGGTTAGCATTCAAGCTCAAATATCGTATTTTACAAGCTCTTTTCCGCCTTCGAGCGTCTTGACGGTTATACTGTGCTCGTCAAGCACGCAATACGAGCGTTCGACACCTTCTGGCGAAAGCCCTATCGCGCCTACGCACACGTAAATCACGCCGTCTTTTACTTGAAGCATAGCTCTATGGAAATGTCCGTAAAAGACAATATCTCCCTCTTTTGCATCCTTAGGCGGAAGGTCGGGATTGCACTTATGACCGTGTGTGAAAAATACGGTGCGGCCGTACCAATCCATTGAAAAATCGCTTTCGATGGGAAATTCGCTTATCATCTGGTCGACTTCGCTGTCGCAATTGCCCTTGATGACGCGGATAAAATCTTTTGAATCGTTGAGCATTTTGGCAACTTGCATAGGCGCGTATCCTTCGGGGAAGGGATTGCGCGGGCCGTGATTGTATATATCTCCCAGCAATACGACTTTGACGTCGGGGCTGTCTTTTCTGGCGTCTGCGACTATATCCAAAAATCTTCGGATATTTGCGCTCGAACCGTGAATATCCGAACCGATAAAGAGTTTCATAAGCAATTCTCCTTTCATTTTCACAAAAAGTATAGCACAAGGCGGTGTCATAGTCAAAAGATGATGAAAAATTGCAAAGATTTTGCCGTCAAATTACGCAGTCAGCTCTTGCGGGGTTAACATAGATATGTTATACTATTGTAAACTATTTGGAGGAAACTATGAAAACAGTAAGACTTCGCACACCTTTCGAGGTTGGTTCAACGCCTCTTGCGGAATATCCGCGTCCACAATTTGCAAGAAACAGTTACGTCACGCTCAACGGCGAGTGGGACTATGCGATTTTGCGTAAGAGCGAGGGCTTTGATGGCAAGTATCAAGGCAAAATTCTCGTTCCGTTCTCTCCCGAGTGTTTGCTTTCGGGGCTTCCCGAGGGCACGAGAGTAACCCCCGACGACGCACTCTATTATCATCATACTTTCAATCTTGACGAAAGTTTCGTCAAGGCGGTGACGATTTTGCATTTCGACGCAGTGGATATGATTTGTTCGGTCAGACTCAACGGCATTTCCGTCGGCGAGCATATCGGCGGCTACGTTCCCTTCTCTTTCGATGTATCGGGCGCAATCAAGGCGGGTGAAAACGTCATCGAACTCGTCGTTACCGACCCGTGCGACACAAGCTATCACACTCACGCAAAACAATCCTCCAAACCGGGCGGAATCTGGTATACTCCGCAATCGGGCATCTGGCAAAGCGTGTGGATTGAAAGCATGGACGAAGTGTATCTCAAAGATGTTACCATCGTTCCCGATATCGACACCGACACCATCAACTTCAAATTCGAAAAATCCGCAAACGTCCCCGTGGACGTCATAATCATGGACGGCAACGAGGCAATTTACAGCGGACAATTCGCAGGCGACACGGCAAGCATCAAACTTGAAAATTACGAGCTTTGGTCCCCCGAAAACCCCAAACTTTACGACGTAGCGTTCAAAGTGGGCAACGACATAGTCAAATCCTACTTCGGCATGCGCAAATTCAGTTGGGTGACGGACAGCAAGGGCTTCAAGCGTATGGGGCTAAACAACAAGCCCTACTTCCACACCGGACTTCTCGACCAAGGCTATTGGTCTGACGGCATGCTCACTCCGCCCTCGAACGCCGCACTTGAATGGGACGTGAAAATGGTCAAATCCATGGGCTTCAATATGCTGCGCAAGCACATCAAAATCGAGCCTTTGCGCTGGTACTATCACTGCGACAAGGAAGGCATTTTGGTGTGGCAAGACATGGTGAGCGGCGGCACAAAGTACAATCTTTTGTACATCGGTCTTTTGGCAACCGTATTCGAGTATCACATCAAGGACGACAACGAATCGGGCTACAAGAAACTCGCCCGTGCGGACAAAGAAGGTCGCGACGAGTTTGAAAATGAACTCAGAGTGACTATGAATCATCTCAAAAACGTCGTTTCTCTCGCAGTATGGGTACCCTTCAACGAAGGCTGGGGACAATTCGACTCCGTTCGTATCACAAAGGAGATGAAAAAAATCGATCCTACTCGTCTTATCGACAGCGTAAGCGGCTGGAACGATCAAGGCAAAGGCACGTCGGACACAAAGAGCTTGCACATCTATTTCAAACCCTTGTTCGTGCCAAGAAAAGACGATCGTTGCTACATTCTCAGCGAGTTCGGCGGATACGCAATCAAGACCGAGGGACATATGTACTCCCCCGACAACCAATTCGGCTACCGCATTTACAAAAAGCCCGCCGCGCTTGCAAAAGCAATTAAGAGATTGTACGAAAAAACAATCGTACCCAAGATTGACAAAGGACTTTCGGCAACCGTCTACACCGAGGTGAGCGACGTCGAGCAAGAAATGAACGGACTTGTCACTTTCGACAGACGCGTCATCAAAGTGCCCATCGACCTCATGCGTGAAATCAACGCGCAACTCGTGATAAAAGACTAAACGACAAGAATATCGAAGGCTTCATAAAATATGAGGCCTTTGCAATAACAAAAGGACGCATTATGAGCCTGGCAGACAAAATTTTTATAGACACTTGCCGCAACATTCTCGACAACGGCATCAGCGACGAAAACCTCGAAGTACGCCCCAAATGGCTTGACGGCACGCCCGCGCACACGATAAAGAAATTCTGCATCGTCAACAGATACGATCTTTCAAAAGAGTTTCCCATCATCACGTTGCGTCGCACGGCGTTCAAGTCCGCAATAGACGAAATTCTCTGGATTTGGCAAAAAAAGAGCAACAACGTGCACGACCTCAACTCTCACATCTGGGACAGCTGGGCGGACGAAACCGGCTCGATAGGCAAAGCGTACGGCTATCAACTCGGCAAAAAGAGCATATATCCCGAGGGCGAATTCGACCAAGTGGACAGAGTGCTTTTTGACCTCAAACACAATCCGCAATCCAGACGTATCCTCACCAACATCTACAACTTTGAGGATTTGCACGAGATGCATCTCTACCCTTGCGCCTATTCGATGACTTTCAACGTCACCGGCAACAAACTCAACGGCATTCTCAACCAACGCAGTCAGGACACCCTCACCGCAAACAACTGGAACGTCGTGCAATATGCGGTCTTGCTGCATATGTTCGCGCAAGTGAGCAATCTCGAAGTCGGTGAATTCGTACACGTAATAAGCGACGCGCACATCTATGACCGCCATATCCCGATTGTCGAGGAGATTCTCAACAATCCGCAGTATCCCGCCCCGACTTTCAAGATGAACAAGGACGTCAAAAATTTCTACGATTTCACCGTAGACGATTTCGAGCTTGAGAACTATCAATACACCAAGCTCGACAAGAAAATCGAAGTGGCAATCTGAACGAAAAAGCATCGAAAACACATCGTTTTTACACAAAAAACCATAGAATTTTGAAAGAAAAAACGGTGTTATTTACGCAAAAAAACAATTAGGATTTTGAAAGAAAAACGTTGCTTTTTATACGAAAAATCGACAAGTTTCAATCGATTGTCAAAACAAGGTCAAAATGAAAACAATATTTGCAGTTGACAACAAGTGGGGATTGGGCAAGAAAAACGACTTGCTCTTTTCTCTCAAAGAGGACATGCGCCATTTCGTCGCACATACAAAAGGCAAAACCGTGGTTATGGGCAGCAACACGCTTCTCTCCTTTCCCGGCGGTATGCCCCTCAAAAATCGCACGAATATCGTGCTTAACCCGAACGGCACGGAAGAGGACGCAATGCAAAAAGGATATATTCTTGTCAAATCCCTTGACGAGCTGTTTGCAACCCTCAAAAACTACGACAGCGATCAAACCTACGTCATAGGCGGAGCAATGATGTATCGCACTCTGTTGCCCTACTGCGACACTGCCTACGTCACCAAAGTCGATGCGGACGGCGGCGCGGAAGTTTTCCACGAAAACCTTGACGATATGCCCAACTGGCAACTTGTCGAGCAAAGCGAACCCATCGACGACAACGGCTACACTATCCACTTTTGCACTTATAAAAACAACGCTGTAAAAAGTTGAACGTTTAGAACTCTTAATACAACTTTCCCCCCTTCCTCACGTGTTTGGACTTCGGCGTTTGCGCACCGCAATCCGCCTCGTTCGCTTTGGCTACAACACATTCACTGGATGTGTTGCTTAACGCGTCGCGGCTCGCCCCCCGAATAGACACATTCCGTTAATAAGTAGCCTTGAATAAGTGTGATATTCGTCCTCTACAAGAGTTTTTCGTCGTGAACTCTAAATTAGATGAACCCCCTCTTTCCGGACA
>ULKJ01004362.1_pt1 | contig 7552 bp, 7 predicted proteins | sample 1951121 | NCBI WGS metagenome assembly ULKJ01 (sample SAMEA4835497, study PRJEB28245) | human gut metagenome | biome: gut microbiome; material: fecal sample | place: Denmark | collected 2008 | reverse complement strand
CTCCCGCCTGTGGTAGGAATAACAACTACTACATAAGTGTATGTACCTGTAGGACTTGGTGCGGCAAATACCGGAATAGACGCTGTGAGCATCAGCACAAGAGCCAATGCGAGGGAAACAACTTTTTTCATTGTACTAACCTCCTGTTTATATTATCCAATTAAAATATTAAGCAGAATAACCTCTACTTGTATATATTAAGTATTATATCACAATTAAAGTATAAAGTAAAGACAAAAATTCAAATAATTTTCGGCAATTGTGATAATTTATAATTCTTTTAACCATTAAACATAAACAATATTTTTAAAATAAAAAGACCTATTGCAATAGTAGGCAAAAAAATGTATAATAAATTTAAAAGGAAAAATGAAGGGAAATGTATGTATGAATATTTCTGAAATTCAAAATAAAATTCTTGAGTTAAAAAAAGAAAAAGATGTTTGCATTCTTGCCCACAGCTATCAGGCAAGAGAGATTTGCGAAATTGCCGATTTTACAGGCGACAGCTATAAATTGAGTGTAGACGCGAGCAAAGTTACAAATAAAAACATTCTTATGTGCGGTGTTCGTTTTATGGCAGAAACCTGCAAAATTCTTTCACCCGATAAAACGGTTTATCTTGCTCAGCCGAGTGCCGGCTGTCAGATGGCTGACCAGATGGATAAAGAAATGATTTCTTCCGTAAAAGAAATGTATCCCGATTATGCGGTAGTTGCATACATAAATACCACAGCAGATTTAAAAACTATTTGTGATGTTTGTGTAACAAGTTCATCTGCCGTTAAGATTGTAAGCAATATGCCTGAAAAGAATATTCTTTTTATCCCTGACTGCAACCTTGGCGATTATGTAAGCCGTCAGCTTCCGGATAAGAATTTTAAACTTTTGCACGGCGGTTGTCCGATTCACGCTTGCGTTACGGCGGAAGATGTTAAAAAGGCAAAGGCACAGTTCCCAAATGCCGAACTTCTTGTTCATCCGGAGTGCCAGCCTGCTGTTGTTGATCTTGCGGATTATGTAGGCTCGACATCGGGCATTATGAACTACGCAAAGAACAGTGATAAAAAGGAATTTATCATCGGTACCGAAATCAGTATTGCAGAACATTTGCAGTATGATTGTCCCGATAAGAAATTCCATATTCTTACACAAAAGCTCATTTGTCCTAATATGAAAGCTACCACTCTTATGGATGTGTTCAATTGCCTTAAAGGCGAGGGCGGCGAGGAAATTATCCTTGATGAGCAGACTATTACAGACGCAAAGAAATGTATTGACGAGATGATAAGACTTGGCGGTTAAGGAGAATAATATGACCGAAAGGGCATTAATAGCAATGAGCGGAGGAGTTGACAGTTCAGTAGCGGCTTGCTTGATAAAGGAGCAGGGCTATGACGCTACGGGCATTACTCTTAAGCTTTTTGATAACGAGGATATTGGCGAAAAGAAGGAGAAAACCTGCTGTTCGCTTGATGATATTGACGATGCGAGAAATGTTTGCAGAAAAATCGGAATACCTTATTATGTTTACAATTTTAAAGACAGCTTTAAAGAAAATGTAATTGACCGGTTTATTTCTGCATACGAAAACGGCTGTACGCCTAATCCTTGCATTGACTGCAACAGATATATAAAATTTGAAAAGCTTATGCAGAGAGCCGATGAGCTTGACTTTGATTATGTAGTTACAGGTCATTACTCTGTCATTGAGTATGATGAGGGATTGCAAAGATATTTATTGAGAAAGTCCCCCGATGTAACAAAAGACCAAAGTTATGTACTTTACTCGCTTACTCAAAGACAGCTTTCAAGAACCTTGCTTCCGCTTGGAAAACTTACAAAGCACGAAGTAAGAAAAATAGCGGAAAAATATAACCTTATTAATGCTCAAAAACACGACAGTCAGGATATTTGTTTTGTACCTGACGGAGATTACGCAAAGTTCATTGAGCAGTACACGGGCAGAAAGTATGATTTTGGTGACTTTGTTGATGAAAACGGCAATGTTCTCGGTACACATAAGGGCATTATAAGATATACGATAGGGCAGAGAAAGGGACTTGGTCTTGCTTTGCCTCACCCGATGTATGTCAAGGAAAAGGATATTGCAAATAACAAGGTAATTCTTTGTGAAAATGAGAGCCTGTTCTCAAAAGAGCTTTACGCAAAAGATATTAATCTTATTGCTTACGAAAAGCTTGACAAACCTTTGCATATAAAAGCAAGGGTAAGATACAATCAGCCTGAACAGGATGCAACGGTAGAACAGCTTTCAGATAACAAACTGCACATTGTATTTGATAAGCCGCAAAGAGCAATTTCAAAAGGTCAGGCAGTGGTTCTGTATGACGAAGATGTAGTAGTAGGCGGCGGAACAATAGAATAATTTTAATCTGCTTGCTTTAGGTGAGCCGATTTTTATGCAAAAGGCACAGCAAAAATGCTGTGCCTTAATTACTTCATATAAACGAAATATTAATTATAAGTAATTAAAATATCTTCACGGATGATTTTTTCTTTGAGAATTTCGCATCTGTAAGATCTTATAATAAAGTTTCCTTGACCGTCAAACCTGAAAGTAACGGTTTTGGTAAACGGCTTATCGGGTTCGTATTCGGTAATAATAAGACTTGCCTTTGAATTTTTCAGAGTATCAAAAGTTGTCATAAAACCTATGCCGTTGCCGCCGCTTTCTTTGTGAGTGGTAACTCTTTCGGTACCGAGCTTTTGTAAAGTATCGGTTTCAAATTCAATTCCGTTGTCGCTTACGGAAATTTCATATATTCCGTCAACCGAAGAAACAGATGTCAGAATATTTCCGTCCCTTTTGCCTGTGCTTTCAACGGCTATGACAGCGTCTTTTATATGGTCGCAAAGCAGGGTTTCAAGTTCGGTTTGCGAAAGAAAATGATTGATAAGGTAGTTAATATCTGTATTTGCTATCAAATCAAAATTAATTTCGTGAGCAGAGGCTTTTATATACATATTAAGCAGAGCGCCGTCAATAACAGAATTTCCCGTAGATGCAAGCACCTTATTTTCTGCCTGTTCTTTTTGCACGAGTTCGTTTCTTTCTTTTGCAAGAGTAAGAAGTTCAGTGATTATTTTGCTTTCCTTTTGTTTATCGTTACAATTGCAAATTTCTTCTAAAGAATATTGCAAAGAGCTCATAAGGTGGTTGTCACGGTGCACTATTTTTGAAAGAAAGGCATTGGATTTTGTAAGTTCCTCAATATTACTGTCTTTTTCCGCAATAATTGAATTGAAATGTTCGTCTGCTTTTTGCTGCAGCCGACTTTTATAGTACCGTGTTATGTTTGTTCTTATCCAAATTACAGCACCTATACAACAAATTATCAATCCTATAAACATATATACAAATATAGATTTGTAGTCATCGCCGTCTTGTGCAAGCAGAGCTATGATTAAGAAAATAAAACCTGATATTAACAGACCTATGCCAAAGTTATCGGAATTATTGAAAAAGGCAAGACCGTTTTTTAATCTCTTAATTTTCATTATATAGAATGTTGATAATAAATGTATTATGCCTATAAAAATTGCCGTAAAAATACTTTTCGGATTCAAGAAATCATATGTAACTAATGATATATAGTGTGATGTAATTGCAAAAATCAAGGCAATGATAAATCGTACGCAATAGGAAAGTCCCATTGAAACAATGGAGATGGAAATGGTATTTTTTATATTGTTTTTAGTAAACAGTGTGATAGTTACAATAAACAATATACAACTTGCCAAGAATCCCAAACTGTTGTCAAATAAAAGTACAACAGACGAAATTATATTGACGACAAAAAATGCAGTCAAAAGCAAAGCTAACTTTGATTTGCTGCATTTAATGTTTGTCGTTTTAAAAAAATATAGGCTGATGAAAATAATGTCGGAGCTTTAATAAAAAAATTCATAGCAAAATTATATAAAAGCTCTGTAATATTTGTTGACATAATATTTAACTCCGTATTCTATAATGATAATATTATTATATCATACAGGGTAAACGATGTCACTATTATTATAACCCTAAAATACGTTTTAAATATTCATAAATATCATCCCACATACTTCAGTACCTCCTTTACTTTTGTTTTACAAGTAAAGTGTACCTTTTTTGCGGGGAAATTCTGATTTGTTGCTGTAATTGCTTTATTTTTAATATAGTGAGTAAATATCACATAATGTAAAAATAATAATTAGAAATTGTTATTTTATGATGAATTTATAAATTTTTGTTGCAAAAAAAAATCCCGATGCTAATAAACATCGGGATAAATTTACAGGCTTTTTTTGATTTTGGAAGAATAATAATAGATAAATTCCATAACTGTGGGAACGCCTTTTTGCGGATTTATGTATGTGGTATAGTAGCGTTCAAGACTTTCAATATCGGTGTTTCGCCAAGCGTGGTTTATGGCAGTTTGCATTGCACGCTCAACACTTGCATCGGTTTTTTTATATTTTTGCGCCACAATACTGCAAAGATTGGTTACTCGCTGATTGCAAGTGATTTCAATAGCGTCTGCAAGGTAATTTCTGCCCTTAAGTTTTGGGCTGATTCCTATTAAATCAAGCTCAACAGAGATTTTATCTCTTATAATTTCGCTGTTGCTTATGCGTTCAGCGGCTTTTGCGGCGCTCGGTGAACTGAAATTTGAGGTCAGCGTTGTTTGTACAATTGAGTTGAGAAACTCAAGTACCATTTTACAGCTGAAATCATTTTGATTTTTAGTTATTACAAAGTCTGCACCTAAATTTCTTGCTATGGAATGAGTAACATTACTGATATTATTGGTAACTACCAGTATAAAAGGCTTGTTTGGCAGTGCAAGTTCAGACAACCCTTTTAAAAATAAAAGACCGTTGCCACTGCCCTGATGTAGTTCCAAGTCGAGAATAACAGCATGAGGACAGTATTCTTTTACCATTTCTACGGCTTTTGAGGAGTTGTTTGTAGTGCCGACAATATAAAAATTTTCAAACCCTTTAATATCAGATTTATACTCTTCTACAGTATTATTATCATCTTCTACAATAAGTAAGTTAACTTTGTTCACAATATCACCTCATTATTATATTATACTACAAAAACTAACGAAAACCAACATTTTATAATATTTTGTGTAATAAAAAGTAATATTATTTATTATGTTTGAGTTTTATAATTATACTAAGATTATATTATGAAATCAATGAATAATTTGTAGTATTAAAGGTGAGGGTTATGAGCGATAATTTTGGCGATTTCATTAAGGAAAAAAGGGCAAGATGTAACTATTCTCTTAAATATGTGGCAGAAATAATCGGTATTTCTAATGTGTATCAGTCAAGTATTGAAGCAGGCAAAAGACCTGCGCCGTCATATGATGTTTTAATGAAATTGAGAGATGCGCTAAAACTTAATGATGATGAATTCGGTGAAATGCTTGACCTTGCAGCCGAAAGCAAAAATTCAAGGGCGGTTGCTTATGATCTTGCCGATTACATAAACCAAAATGATTTTATACATAAAACACTGCGATTTTCATTGAAAAATAAAATTCCCGAATCGGAGTGGGTCAGATTTTTTAATGCAATGAATGAAAAATATCAATAATATTTCGTTATGTAAAACTGTTATAGTTGACTTTTGTCATTTATAGCTGTATAATATTATCAGTAGATATTTATGCCGCTATTAGTGATTAAAAATTCTCCTTTTATTCACTATTTAAGCTGTACCGTTTCCTGTTTTTACAGAAAATCGGTGCAGCTTTTTATTATTTGCGTTAATTGTATTGCTGGCAGACGGATTTGGGAGTATAATAGTAGCATATTACGAACAGCAGAGGTAAGTATGAACAGAGAAGAATATGAAATTTCTATTGAAGAATTAAAGAGAGTTGATAAAAACACTTGTACGGTGATTGATATAAGAGATGAGATTTCTTATAACTACGGAAATATTCCAAACTCGGTAAATATTCCGCTTGAGAAAATTAAAAATGATAAAAGCATTTTGCCGAAAGATAAGAGATTGATTATTTGCTGCAAAAGCGGTCAAATAAGCGATACTCTTGCAGAAGAGTTGCGGGAAGACGGCTACGATGCGGTAAACCTTGTGAACGGATATTACGGCTGGCTAAAGGATAAATTTACCGATGACGATTATGCGGCAGATGTTGAAAAAAGTATAAGAAAAAAATTCAGCAAGACCATATGGGGCAGATTTACAAAAGCTATAATTGAGTATGAACTTGTAAAGCCGAATGACAAAATAGCCGTATGTATTTCGGGCGGCAAAGATTCTATGCTTATGGCAAAACTTTTTCAGGAGCTTAAAAGGCATAATAAATTTCCGTTTGAGCTTGTATATCTTGTAATGGACCCGGGATACAGCGTTGAAAACAGAGATGTTATTGAGAACAACGCAAGAAAGCTGAATATTCCGATTACGGTTTTTGAAACACAGATTTTTGAGTCGGTATATAATGTGGAAAAGTATCCGTGTTATCTCTGTGCAAGAATGAGAAGAGGATACCTCTACAAAAAGGCTAAGGAACTTGGCTGTAATAAAATTGCACTCGGACATCATTATGACGATGTTATAGAAACCATATTAATGGGTATGCTTTACGGCGGACAGGTGCAGACTATGATGCCGAAACTGCATAGTACAAATTATGAGGGAATGGAGCTTATAAGACCGCTTTACCTTATAAGAGAGGCGGAAATAAAGCATTGGAGAGATTACAATAAACTTAATTTTATACAGTGTGCGTGCAGATTTACGGATACCTGCACATCGTGCAACCCGAGCAATACAGGCTCAAAAAGACAGGAAATAAAACAGCTTATTGCACAGCTTAAAAAAATAAATCCGCAGATAGAGAGCAACATTTTCCGCAGTGTTGAAAATGTAAATCTTAACACGATTATCTCGTATAAGAAAGATGATTATCAGCACAGTTTTCTTGATGATTACGATAAATAATTTTTAATGAAACTCAGTCATTTTGTGGCTGAGTTTTTTCTTTGGATTTTTAATAATCGGAGTTTATGAAAAGCGGCTGCTTGTCTTAATAATTGCCAAATCATAATTTTATCACTATTTTTATGCAATTATTAACCGAGTAATTGTATTTATCTGCCAAATAATGTACAAGTTTGAAAAAACACTTGACTTTTTGGCGATATGGATATAAAATATCTCTATCAAGCAAACATACTAAAATGATAGGTATTATAGGTTATTCAAAAATAAGTATGTTTGCCATTATGAAAGGCAAGGGTGGTTTGTATGAAAAATCATTTTAACCGAATAAATAAACGAATGTGCGGTTCTTTTGGCGGTAAGTCGATGTGTTAAAACATTTTATCGGTTTACTTATTAATTTATGATAAAGCTAAAAGAAAGGTTTGATTAAAATGAAAAAAGTGTTTACTAAAAGACTTATATCCGCAATTCTTACAACAGCCCTTATCGGTACTTCTGCCTTTGCTCTTTTCGGCTGCGGAAAAGCTTCTAAAGATACTTCTAATGATGCTAAGG
>ULKJ01008503.1_pt1 | contig 7766 bp, 8 predicted proteins | sample 1951121 | NCBI WGS metagenome assembly ULKJ01 (sample SAMEA4835497, study PRJEB28245) | human gut metagenome | biome: gut microbiome; material: fecal sample | place: Denmark | collected 2008 | reverse complement strand
CTTGACCATATGAATGAGGACGAGAAGAAAGAAATGAGAGAAAAAGAAGAAAACATACTAAACAAATTAAATATAATAAACTAAATAAGAAAGGACAAGCAATGAAACCGAAGCATAAAGAAAATAACAATACCGAAGAGAAAAAAATTAAAAACAGTAATTTTATAGATGCATGGAAAAATGCAATAAATGGTATCATATATGCTACTACAACCCAAGGAAATATAAAAAAGCAATTAATAATAGCTGTGGCAGTAGTAATAATAAGCTTGTTTTTTAATTTGAATAAAGCAGAATTTTTAATATTTTTATTTACAATAATTTTAATAATATTTGCAGAAATGGTAAATACAGCAATAGAAACTGTTGTGGATTTATATGTAGATGTATATCATCCAAAAGCAAAAATTGCAAAAGATGTAGCAGCAGGAGGAGTAGTAATAACAGCAATAAATGCAATAATAGTAGCGTATTTTTTGTTCTTTGATAAAATAAGCGATATGGGTATTGCATTTATACAAAATGTTGCAAATTCCCCTATACATTTAGCTTTTGCAACAATAGTAATTACTATGATAGCTACTTTAGCAATAATAGCATACTCTAAAACAAACAAGCATAAAGTATTTAATGAGAAATTTGTACCGAGCGGTCATGCTACAATTGCATTTGCAGCAAATACAATAATATGGATAACAACACAAAATCCAGTAATATTAATACTATCTCTTGTAATGGCAATATTAATAGCGGAAAGTAGAATACAAGCAAAAGAGCATAAACTTTCTGAAGTAATATTTAGTGCTTGTATGGGCATTTTAATTGTTCTTATAATATATAGTATAAGCATAAATTTATTAAAGTTTTAGGAAAGGAATAAGATTAAACATGGAAGAAAGAAAAAAAAGTAGTAATGGAATTAGGATATTAATAGTTTTGTTAATACTATTAATGATAGTAGCAGGAGTATTAGTAGCAATAAAATTTATACAGGGTAACAAAATTAAACAAACTCAAACAAGTGCGGGAGTAGAAGAAAACAAAGAGCCAGAAAAAGAAGTAATAAAATTACCAACAACTTTTGCTGGAAAAGATAGACCAATTGCTGTAATGATAGATAATAATATAAATGCAATGCCACAGGCAGGATTACTAGAAGCGGATTTGGTTTATGAAATAATAGTTGAAGGAGGAGAAACAAGAATGATGGCAGTCCTAAAAGGAAAAGATGTTGAAAAAATAGGACCTGTTAGAAGTTCAAGACACTATTTTCTAGACTATGCATTAGAAAATGATGCAATATATGTTCATTTTGGTTGGAGTCCACAAGCAGAAAGTGATATATCTACAATGGGAGTAAATAACATAAATGGACTATATTATGATGGCTCATATTTTTGGAGAGTAAGCGAAAAATATGCACCACATAATGCGGTAATAAGTACAAAAAATATATTAAAAGTTGCAGAAAACAATGAATATAGAACAACATCAGAACAAAAACCTGTGTTAAATTATGTAGCAGATGAAATTGAACTAGAAGATGGCAAAGAAGCTGAAACAATTACAATTCCATATTCAGATTATAATACTGTAAAATACACATATAATGAAGATAAAAAAGAATATGTTAGATATTCAAGAGGAAAAAAACAAGTAGATTGGAATACAGACACAACAATAACAACAAAAAATATAATAGTAACATTTGCAGAAAACTATAGTTTAAATGATGGTTCGGGCAAAGGCAGACAAGGACTTGAAAATATAGGAAAGTTAAAAGGATATTATATTACAAATGGAAAAGCAATAGAAATAACATGTGAAAAAAACTCAAGAACAACGCAAACCGTATACAAAGATTTACAAGGTAACGAAATAAAAGTAAATGATGGTAAAACATTTATACAAATTTGCCCATTAAATGCAAATGTAAAGATAGAAGGAAATACTAAAACAACAGAAAAATAACAAAAAAGGGCAGGAGAATAAATCCTGCTTTTTGATTTAAGAAAAGAGGAAAATATATGGAAAATGAAAATTGCCAATGTATAGAAAATCAAATAAAAGAGGATATGGTACAAATATTAGAAAAATATACTACAGATAGAGATAATTTAATACAAATATTAAACGAAACACAAGAAAAATTTGGGTACATCCCTAAAACATCACAATTGGAAATATCTAAATACTTAAATATACCAATGGCAGAAGTGTATGGAGTAATAACTTTTTATTCAAGGTTTACATTAGAACCAAAAGGAAAATACGCAATATCAGTATGTTTAGGAACCGCATGTTTTGTAAAAGGCTCAGAACAAATATTAAACAGATTAAAAGATAGGCTGAAAATAGATGTAGGGCAAACAACAGCAGATGGAAAATTTTCTATAGATGCTACAAGATGTGTGGGTGCATGTGGACTAGCTCCTGTATTTACAGTAAATAACGAAGTACATGGTAAAGCAACAGTAAAAAAATTGGATGAAGTGTTAGATGAATTAATGAGTAAATAAAAACGTGTAGTGCACGAATGAAAAGGAGAAAAATATGAAATCTGTAGAAGAAATAGAACAAATAAGAAAACAAAAAAGAGAAGAATTAGACCTAAGAGTAAATTTAAACTCTGCAACAAGAGAAAAGCATATATTAGTATGTAGAGGAACAGGTTGTACATCTTCAAAATCCCCAGAAATAATAGAAAACTTTAAAAAAATAATAGAAGAAAAAAATATACAAAATGTAAGAGTTATACAAACAGGTTGTTTTGGGTTATGTGCTAAAGGACCAATAGTAATAATAAGACCAGAAGATACTTTTTATGCTAATTGCAAGCCAGAAGATTGTGAAGAAATTATAAATTCACATATATTAGAAGGAAAAATAGTAGAAAGATTATTATGCAAAGATATAGATGGAAGCATTGTAAAAAAATTGGATGATTTACAATTCTATAAAAAACAAAAAAGAATAGCACTAAAAAATTGTGGAGTAATAAATCCAGAAGATATAGACGAATACATAGCATTTGATGGATATAAGGCTTTAGAAAAGGTGTTATTTGAAATGACACCAGAAAGTGTAATAGAAGAAGTAAAAAACTCCGGATTAAGAGGAAGAGGTGGAGCAGGTTTTCCAACAGGTAAAAAATGGGAACTAACAAGAGCTGCAAAGGAAAAGCAAAAATATGTTGTATGCAATGCAGATGAAGGCGACCCAGGAGCATTTATGGATAGAAGTATATTAGAGGGGGATCCACATTCTGTTGTAGAAGCAATGATAATAGCAGGATATAGTATAGGTGCAAATAAAGGATATATATATGTAAGAGCAGAATATCCAATTGCAGTACATAGATTTGATATTGCTATAAAACAAGCAAGGCAATATGGACTACTAGGTAATAACATATTTGGAACAGAATTTAGTTTTGACATAGAAATAAGATTAGGAGCCGGTGCTTTTGTTTGCGGAGAAGAAACAGCCTTGTTAGAATCAATAGAAGGAAGAAGAGGACAACCAAGATTAAAACCTCCATATCCAGCAAATGAAGGACTATGGGGAAAACCAACCTGAATAAACAATGTAGAAACATATGCAAATATAACTAGAATAATACTAAATGGAGCAGATTGGTATTCAAACATAGGAACAGAAAATTCAAAAGGAACAAAGGTATTTGCATTAGGCGGAAATGTAGTTAATGTAGGATTAGTAGAAGTGCCAATGGGAACAACATTAAGGGAAATAGTATATGACATAGGCGGAGGAATTCCAAATGGAAGAGACTTTAAGGCAGCACAAACGGGAGGCCCATCAGGAGGTTGTATACCAAAAGAACACTTAGATACACCAATAGACTATGAATCATTAAAAACAATAGGTTCAATGATGGGGTCTGGTGGACTAATAGTAATGGATGACTCAAAGTGTATGGTTAATTTAGCAAAGTTTTATTTGGACTTTACAGTAGACGAATCTTGTGGAAAATGTACACCTTGTAGAATAGGAACAAAAAGAATGTTAGAAATATTAACTAAAATATGTGATGGAAAGGCGGACATACAAGATTTAGAAAAATTGGAACAATTAGCAATAAATATTTGTAGAACTGCAGTGTGCGGGTTAGGACAAACAGCGCCAAATCCAGTTTTGTCAACATTAAAGTATTTTAGAGAAGAATATTTAGACCATATAAAACATAAAACTTGCAAAGTTGGAGAATGTAAAGCACTAACAAATATTTCTATAAATCCACAAAAATGCAAAGGATGTGGAATATGTAAAAGAAATTGCCCAGTTAATGCGATTTCAGGGGAGCCAAAACAAGTACATATAATAGATAAAGACATTTGTATTAAATGTGGAACTTGTGTAGCCAACTGCCCATTTCATGCAATCGGTTGATAATTTGAATTTAGAATAATAGTAGAAAGGATTGTAAATTAAGATGATTAATCTAAAGATAGATGATAAAGAAGTACAAGTTGAAGAAGGTACCACAATATTACAGGCTGCTAGGCAAGTTGGAATAGATATTCCTACATTATGTTTTTTAAAAGATATAAATGAAATTGGCGATTGCAGAATGTGTATTGTACAAGTGGACGGAAGAAGAGGTTTTGCTACATCTTGTATACAAAAAGTAGAAGAAGGAATGAATGTAAGAACACATTCAAAAGAAGTTATAGAAGCTAGAAAAGTGATATTAGACTTAATATTGTCAAACCATCAGCGTGATTGCCTAACATGTACAAGAAATGGAAATTGTGAGTTGCAAAATCTGGCTGTAAAATTTAATGTAACAGGAGTAGAATATGAAGGAGAAAAAAACAAACACAAAATAGATGATTTATCTCCATCAATAGTTAGAGATTTTAATAAATGCATTTTATGTAGAAGATGTGTTTCAGTATGTAAAAAAGTACAAAAAATAGGTGCAATTGATTGTATAAATAGAGGTTTTGAGTCCTGCATATCAACAATAGGAGACCATAGCTTAAATGATGTTAATTGCACATTTTGCGGACAATGCATAGAAGCATGTCCTGTAGGAGCTTTAAAAGAGAAAGATTCAACACAAGAGGCATGGGAAAAATTAAAAGATCCAGAAACCTATGTAATAGTACAAACTGCGCCAGCAGTTAGAGTAGCATTAGGAGAAGAATTTGGAATGCCCATAGGGACAAATGTAACAGGAAAAATGGTTTCAGCACTAAAAAGACTAGGATTTGATAAAGTATTTGACACAAATACAGGAGCAGACTTTACTATAATGGAGGAAGGAACAGAATTTATTCAAAGACTAGACGAAAATAAGAACCTGCCAATGATTACATCATGCAGTCCAGGCTGGGTAAGATATGTAGAAGCTAATTACCCAGAAAATATAAAGTATTTATCAAGTTGCAAATCACCACATGAAATGTTTGGGGCACTTTTAAAGACATATTATGCAGAAAAAAATAACATACCAGCAGAAAAAATATATGTTGTATCTGTTATGCCATGTATTGCAAAAAAATATGAAAGGCAAAGAACAGAATTGAAAAACAATGGAATGTATGATGTGGATTGTGTATTAACTACAAGAGAATTAGCAAGAATGATAAAACAAGCCAATATAGAATTTGAACAACTAGAAGAAAAAGAATTTGATAGTCCTATGGGAGAAGCAACAGGAGCTGCAGCAATATTTGGAGTTACAGGTGGTGTAATGGAAGCCGCACTTAGAAGTGTATCAGAAATATTAACAGGAGAAGAATTGGAAAAAATAGAATTTAAAGAAATAAGAGGAGAACAAGGCATAAAAAGAGCAAGCCTAAAATTAGGAGAAAGAGATATAAAAGTAGTTGTTGCGCATGGACTGGGAAATGCCCAAACAATAATGGAAGAAATAAAATCTGGAAAAGCAGATTATCAATTTGTAGAAATAATGGCCTGTCCAGGAGGTTGCATTATGGGAGGGGGACAACCTATTAAAAATTCCAAAATTAGAGGAACAATAGATGTAAGGAGAAAAAGAGCAGAAGCAATGTATTCTATAGACGAAAAAAGCAAAATAAGAAAATCACATGAAAATCCAATTTTAAAACAAATATATAGTGAATATATAGGTGTTCCAGGTGGACATAAAGCACATGAGCTTTTACATACAACATACAGTAGAAAAGAAAAATATAATATTTAGAGAAAAAAATTGATTTATTTACAAAATTCGACAAACTTTTTAAAAAAATAGGTGTATAATAGTATAGAAAATTGATATTTACTAATAAGTAAAAATTGAAACATAATAATGTAGAGGGCGATTTTAATCGCCCGCGACAAAGACCAAGGAGGTAAAAAAATGAAGTCAGGTTTTGTATCAATAGTAGGAAAGACAAATGTCGGAAAATCCAGCATAATAAATTCATTAGTAGGAGAAAAGGTAGCAGCAATAGCAAATAGACCGCAAACAACACGCAAAGCAATAAAAGCCATTGTAAATAGACCAGATTCACAAATTATATTTATAGATACACCAGGAATACATAAACCACAAAGTAAATTAAGTGATGCAATGATAGAAACATCACTAACTTCTATACAAGATGTTGACTTAATAGTATTTGTAGTAGAAGCCTTTGCAAAAGAAATATCAGAAGAAGAAAAAATAATATTAGAAAAAATAAAAAAAGCCAAAAAGAAAACAATATTAGTTATAAATAAAATGGATTTAGCAAGCATAGCACAAGTTGCAAGAGCAATGGAACTATATAAAAATGAATATGAATTTATAACAATAGTACCAATGGTTGCCTCTAAACAAGAAGATTCAGAAATACTATTAGATGAAATAGAAACAAACTTATCAGAAGGACCATTATACTATGATACAGAAGAATATACAGACCAAACAATGCAACAATTAGCAGAAGAAATGATAAGAGAAAAAGCATTAAAACTATTAAGAGATGAAGTACCACATGGAATATTGGTAGAAGTAGAGCGAATGAAAAGAAGAAAAACAATGAAAGGCGAGCCAATATACAACATAGAAGCTACCATATATTGTATAAGAGAATCACATAAGGGTATAATAATTGGAAAAGATGGAGAAATGCTAAAAAGAATTAGTACATATGCAAGACAAGATTTAGAAAAAATGTTAAATACAAAAATTAATTTAAAAGTATGGGTAAAAGTAAAAGAAGACTGGATAAATAAAGATTCTATTGTAAATAAATTTAAAATGTAGAAGTATAAAATTATAAAAAAATGCAAAAGATAAACTCGAAGGAGATGATTTTATGCTAAGACAAATGGCTTGGAATACATTTAAGCACACAGGAAATGTAAATACTTTTATTGAATTAATAGAAATAGAAAATATACAAAAAAACATGGAAGGTAATCAATATGGGAATATTGAAGACAAAGGGGATAATAATAGCAGAAAGCAATATGAACGACTTTGATAAAATGCTTACAATTTTAACACCAAATGGAAAAATTGGGTGTGCTGCCAAAGGAGCAAGAAGACCAAAAAGTGTGCTTATGGCAGCAACTCAATTTTTGTGCTTTGGAGAATATATGTTGTATAATAATTCGCAAAATTACAATATAAATTCTTGTGATATTATAGAAATATTTTACAATATAAGAACAGACTTTGAAAAATTAAAATATGCAGCACTTATAACCAAAATAATAAATGATGTAACAGACGAAAACCAAAACACATATAAAATATTGCAACTATTTTTAAATACATTATATAT
>ULKJ01009471.1_pt1 | contig 7892 bp, 6 predicted proteins | sample 1951121 | NCBI WGS metagenome assembly ULKJ01 (sample SAMEA4835497, study PRJEB28245) | human gut metagenome | biome: gut microbiome; material: fecal sample | place: Denmark | collected 2008 | reverse complement strand
TTCAAGAGCAACCGGGCGACGACGAAAACGAGTGATGAACAACGATATCCTTCAAGAAATCGCAAAAAGGATAAATCGCGCAAACGATATTGCGCTTTATTGTCACACCAAGCCCGACGGCGACGCGCTTGGCAGTATGTTAGCGCTTTACGTTGCGCTGAAAAACAAAGGCAAAAACGTCGCTGCGTATTGCGATTCGACCGTGCCGGACAAATATAAGTGCCTCTACAAGAGCGAGGAAATAACGTTTCCGCAAAAGAGAGTGCACGAGCTTGCAATCGGCATCGATTCAAGCTCTATCGACAGGCTCGGACAATGTATGAAGTCGTTTTTGTCGGCAAAGGCGCAAATTGCAATCGATCATCACAAATCCTTTGAAAGATTTGCGTCGCTATGTTACGTCGACGGCAACGCGAGCGCTTGTGCGGAGATTGTTTTCGAGCTTTTGAAGGGAATGAAAGCAATTGACGAAAACGTTGCAAAACTCCTGTTTTGCGGTATCGTAACGGATAGCGGTTGTTTCTCGTATTCCAACGTCACGAAACGAACTCACGAAATCACTTGCGAGTTGTTGAAATACGATTTTGACGCAAGCGGAACGATTTACGATGTTTATCGCAGTATTTCGCTCGACAAATTCAACCTTAAACGCAGAGCGTTGGCAAACGTTAAGTTTTTTGAAAACAATCAGATTGCCGTTATGCGATTTATGGCGTATGACTTTTCGGCAACAAATACGACTTGCGACGACACCGAAGGGATCGTTTCCGAACTTATAGACGTGGATCGAGTCAAAGTTGCATATGCACTCTCACAAGTCGGCGAGAGAAATTTCAAGATGAGCATCCGCACAAAAGATCCCGTCGACGCTTGCGATATAGCAATGACTTTCGGCGGTGGCGGACATAAGAACGCCGCGGGATGCAGGGTGAACGGCTATCTAGAAGACATCGAAGAGAAACTTGTGAAACTTGCAAAAGACAGAATCTGACGATTCTTTTTAAATCAATAACAAACATGAAAGGCTTTGTCAACATCAATAAACCTTCGGGGATGACTTCGAGCGACGTCGTCGTAAAAGTGCGCGGAATCTTGCGCAGAGCGAGCGGCGAAAAGCAAAAAGTCGGACATCTCGGCACGCTCGACCCAATCGGGACGGGAGTTTTGCCGATTGCCGTGGGGAGTGCGACAAGGCTTTTCGATTATATGCAAGAAAAAGTCAAGGTGTATCGTGCGACTTTCGTTTTCGGACAGACGACCGATACGCTTGACATTACGGGCAATATAACAGGTGAGTGCGACGTTTTTCCGACAAAAGAGCAAATAGATGTCGCCGTTAGCGCAATACACGGTGAAATCGACCAAATTCCGCCGCAATATTCGGCAAAATCGGTGGACGGGGTGAGGGCATATGACTTTGCAAGAAAGGGCATCGAAGTCGATTTGAAGCCGAAAAGAATAACAATTTACTATATAAAGACCGTTGATTGCGATCTTGACGGCACTCCTTACAAACTCGATAAAAACGAATATGCTTTTGAGATTGCATGTTCGAGCGGAACGTATATTCGTTCGATTGCACGCGATCTTGCAGGCGCACTCGGCACTGTTGCTTATATGTCTTCGATTCATCGCATAAAGAGCGGAGATTTTGAAATTCAAGATGCGGTAACGTTGACCGATTTTGAAAAAGAACCGTTTAGATATCTTAAATCTGTGGACTTTGCATTGAAATCTTATGGTAGAATTACGCTTGACGAGAAACAAAAGTCCAAAGCACTCAACGGCGTGGCAATTAAAACGGACGAACTTCCCGACGGCGATTACGTCGTTGACGACGGCGTTGAAACGCTTGCGATAGGGCACGTTTCGGACGGAATTTTGAGATTGAAAACCAGACTGTAAGGAGGCGTTAAAATTGCAAGTTGTAGATTTCAATAAAAAATTCGATGCGCCGATTGCGGTTGCTCTGGGTTTTTTTGATTGTATTCATAACGGCCACAAGAAACTTGTCGACGGCGCGATAGATTTTTCAAGAAGTAACGGGACAAAGAGTGCACTTTTGACTTTTGTCAACGATCCGAACATTGCTTTGGGAAAAGATAAACAGATTTTTTCATTTGACGACAGAGTTAAAGTGCTTAAAAAATGCGGACTAGACGTTGTTATCGGTGCGGTTTTTGACAGTAATTTTGCCGATATGTTGCCAACCGAGTTTTTGGATACGTTGAGTGCAAATTTCAATGTAAAAGCAATATTTGTCGGCTCGGATTACACGTTCGGAAAGTTTGCGAAAGGAAACGTGGACATGTTAGACGTTTATTGCAGAGCGCACGGCATCGAGCTTCACGTTTTGCCTTTTGAAACCGTCGACGGCAAAAAACTGTCGACTTCTACACTTAAATCCTACGTAAAAAACGGGCAAATCGATATGTTGAACGAACATCTTGCAATGCCGTATTTTATGAGCGGAAAAGTCGTACATGCACGCCATAAGGGCACTTCGATCGGATTTCCGACCACGAATATTGCACCCGATTCGTCAAGACTTGCGCTTGCAAACGGAATATATGCGACGTTTTGCAAGGTTGACGACAAAATTTTCAAGTCAATGACGAACGTCGGCACGAAACCTACTTTTTCGGATAATTCGGTGTCGATCGAGACTTATATTATGGATTTTTCGGATGACGTTTACGGCAAGAATATAACCGTATATTTCATCAAAAAAATGCGCGATATAGTCAAATTCGACTCTCCGAACGACTTAAAACGTCAGCTTGACAAGGACGAAAAGGAAGCAAATAGAATTCTCGACGCTTCATCGTCAACGAAGAAAAATTTGTAAGAACTTATACCGAGGTAAAAATGATAAAAAATCACCAAACGGCAATGTTCGGGCCTTCCGGTCACGACGAACAATTTGTAAAAGACGGTTTGAGCGCAACGCTTCAAATGCCCAAATGGCTCAGCGAAAAGGGCTTGGATTTGTTTGAATATTCTTTTGGCAAAGGCGTCAGAATCAGCGATGCAACTGCGGAAGCGATAGGGAATGAGTCCGACAAGTACGGCATTGAAATCAGCGTCCATGCGCCGTATTTCATCAATTTTGCATCCGTTGAGCAAGAAAAAGCCGAGAATTCCATCAACTATCTGACAAGCTCGCTCAAAGCACTTCGTCATTTTCACGGTCAAAGATGTGTTTTTCATCCGGGCGCAGAGGGCAAACAACCTAGAAACGAAGCATTTGCGCGTACGCTCGACAACTTTTCGCGCGCTCTTGACGTCATAAAAGAAAACGGTGACGACGATCTCATCGTTTGTCCCGAAACAATGGGCAAACAGGCGCAAATCGGAACGGTGAAGGAGGTTATAGAGCTTTGTAAGCTCGCTCCGAACGTTTATCCGTGCGTCGATTTCGGGCACGTCAACAGTTTGTGGGGCGGCGCATTGAAGACGGCTGACGATTTCCAACGCATAATCGACGATATGTTTGACGGCATCGGCGAAGAAAAAACAAAAAATATGCACGTGCATTTCAGCAAGATTATGTACGGAGCGAAAGGGGAAATTAAGCATTTGACCTTTGCCGACAACATTTACGGACCTGAATTTGAACCGCTGTGCGAAGTGATTGTCAAAAACAATCTAACGCCTCACGTTTTGAGCGAATCCGCCGGAACTCAAATGTTCGACTCGCTCTACATGAAAGAGAAGTACGAAAGTATGATGCAAAATTAATTCTATTTTTCGAGAACATGTGTCAATATTAATTTATATAGGTGGTGCAGACTGCATATTGTGTGTGGTCTGCATTTCATTTTCAAAATATGCTGTTTAAAAATTGTTAAGAAATTTTTGTTTGACAAGGAAGAGAATATGCGTTTTATAATATTTAAACGGTTTTAAAACTATTCGCAAAACACGAGCTTTACGCAAAGAAAGTGGTAAAAATAGCACTAAATAGAGGTTTTAAAAATTATTTTGAAAATTTTGTAAAATTTAGATTTCATATTCTTATTGCGTATTTTACATGAATTTGATTTGGTTTTTATGCTGGTTTTCCGACTCGATTATCGACGGATTTGCTCGCGCGGTTTTAGTTTTTGCAGAACTTGTCGGTTGTTTCAACGCTGTTATTTCGGCTGATATCGCGTTTGATTATACTGCCGATTCTTCGGTTAGTTTCACCATTATTTTTTTTGATGTGTTTCCTACCGATTATTCACTTGTTATTACGGTTAATCTGCCAAAACGCTAGTGATTTTGCCGTGAATTTCTTGCTCGTTTTATCGATTGATTTTCCGAAGATTCGGCGGAGTTTTATGGCTACGTTTTGAAATCAATCTGCAGTTATTTGTCAAAATTCAGCGTTTCAAGCGTATGCAAAACCGCCAAATATGCGTGTTCATAGGTCAAACCGCCTTGAACGTACACGATATACGGTTCTTTGATCGGCGAATCCGCGCTCAGCTCGATTGACGAGCCCTGAACGAACGCTCCGGCCGCCATAATGACTTGATTTTGATATCCGGGCATATCCCACGGAAGCGGCTTTACGTTGCTGTCAATTGGCGAAATCTCTTGAATTGCGCCGCAAAAATCGATAAGTTTGTCCTCAGAACCGAGTTTTATGCTCGTAACGATGTCATAAGGTTTCATATCGTCACGCGGCAGCGTTTCAAAACCGAGTTTTGAGTAGGTTTTTGCAAACAAAAGCGAGCCTTTGAGCGCGTTTTTGACCGCCGACGGAGCCAAAAACAGACCTTGATAATACGGTAAATAACCATAGGCATACGAGCCTTCTTCCATGCCGAGCGACGGAGCTGTCAAACGGTAGGAAACTTGCTCGACAAGTGAGGATTTTCCTGCGATATAGCCGCCTGTCGGTGCAATTCCGCCTCCGATATTCTTGATAAGCGAGCCTGCGATGAGGTCTGCGCCGACGTCCGTAGGCTCGATTTTTTCGACGAATTCGCCGTAGCAATTATCGATTAAAACGAGCGTTTCGGGGCTGATTTTTTTGACGAATTTGATGAGTTTTTCGACGTTTTCGACGCTGATTGCTTGTCTAAGACTGTATCCGCGGCTTCTTGCGGCAAAAACAGCCTTGATTTTTTCGGATTTAAGTGCGTTTTCAATGGCGTCATAGTCAAATTCGGGCGTCAAATCCGGGTTCGTTTTGAGGTCAATTTTGTCGAATTTGACGCCAAAATCTCTCAAAGAACCTTTGTTTTCGGCCAAAATTACGTCTGTAAGAGTGTCGTAAGGCATGCCGGAAACCGCCAAAAGTTTGTCGCCCGGGCGCAAAACTCCGAAAAGCATGAGCGTCAAAGCATGTGTTCCCGATACGATATTAGGAGAAACAATCGCGCTTTCGGCGTGGAAAATGTCGGCATAAAGCTTGCAAAGCGTATCGCGGCCGATGTCGTCGTAGCCGTAGCCTGTTGTGCCGAACATATGGCGCGCTTGAATCGATTGATTTTTGTATGCGTCAAGCACCTTTTTTTGATTGTAAAGCGCAATGTCTTCAAGACGTGCGTATTGGTCTTTAAGCTCGATTTCGCACTCGGATACTAGATTTTTTGCAGAAATTTTGTCCATATTTATGCCTTTTAGTGATAATTTTTGTTTATTTCGATTGATATTTTGGTTTATATCTGTGCCAAAGTATGCGATTTTTGCTGTTATGTTATTTGGTGTTATCGTTACTGCAATGCGGTTTTTTCGGCTATTTTTTGAGAAATATATTCGATTGCGCCGTCGACGTCGTTTATATCGAACCATTTGACGAAATCGTATTTTCTAAACCAAGTCAGTTGCCGTTTTGCGTAATTGCGCGAGTGCTGTTTGATTTTGTCTTTGATTTGGTCAAGCTCGGCATCGGCGACAACGTATTTGTCGTTTTTTAGGCTGAAATTGCAGTTTGCAAACTCCTTGTAGCCGATGGCTTGCATTGATTGATAAGAAAAATCGCCGACGCTCAAAACCTCTTGCACAAGTCCTTCGTCGAACATTTTATCGACTCGTTTATTGATGCGCTCGTACAAAACGTCGCGATCCGTGTTTAGCGCAACCATAATGACGTCAGGCTTTTGGCGTTCGTCCTGGTTTTGTTCGAGCGTTTTGCCCGTGCTTAAAACGATTTCGAGCGCACGAATAACTCGTTTCGTATCGTTTTCGTGAAGACGATTTGCCGCTTGCGGATCAAGAGATTGGAGTTTTTGATGCATTGCGTGCGCGCCGAAATTTTGAAGCTCTTGCTGTAAGCTTTCACGCAAAACGTCGTTTTTGTTGGTGTTTGCAAAGCTCATAGGATAAAGCAATGCTTCGAAATACAGCCCTGTTCCGCCGACGATTATCGGCAGTTTTCCGCTGTTTTGCGCATTTTCGATTTCGGTTTTCGCAAGGCGTGCAAACTCAGCAACGGAAAATTCTTCGTTCGGATCGACAACGTCTATGAGCTTATGCGGAATTTTTTCGCGTATCGAAATATCCTCTTTTGCCGTGCCGATATCCAGCGTGCGATAAATCTGCATACTGTCGGCAGATATGATCACGCTGTCAAATTTTGACGCAAGTTTGACGGCCAGCGCGGATTTGCCCGATGCCGTCGGACCTGCGATATAGATTGGTGGAAGAATTTTGCTCATGTTGCTATTTTTGCGCATTATGCGAAATGCGAAACGTCACGCATTATTGTTTATTATTATATTTTGTTACTATTTATATATAATAATATTAATCCTTATATATAGCGGCTCAGACAATGCGTTTGAACAACTTTTCAACGTCTTTTGCCGTGAACGCAACAACAGCCGGGCGTCCGTGCGGGCATTTTGTGGGAAGATTGCCGTTTTCGTCCACGTAATATTTGATGACTCGTTTGATTTGTGCGCGCGATAGCGACTGGCCGCCTTTTATTGCCGCCTTGCATGCCTGCTGACAGAGCTTGTCTTTCAAAAGATTTTCAAGCGTCAACTCGTTTTCGCTTTGCATATTTGCAAACAAATCCGAGAAAAATTTTGAAAAATTGACTTGCGCAACGGGTTCCGGCACAGCGTTTATAAGATATGCGCTTCCGCTTTTGCCGATTTCAAATCCGAGATTTTCGAGATTCGGCAAAATCCGCTCGAAGTATTCGCACTCTTCGCCGGTCATGTTAAGTTTGAACGGGATAAGCAACGACTGTTTGTGTTCGACAGTGAAATTTTCAATGATTCTGTCGTACAAAATGCGCTCGTGTGCGGCGTGCTGGTCGATGAGATAAACAAGATCGCCGCGTTCGCATATGATGTACGTGTCGAAGATTTGCCCCACGATTTTGCCGTCGAAAACCGAATAATCTTGTGAATCGCTTGATTGCTCCGTGTTTCCATTTTCTTCTCGGTTTTCTTCTATACGTTGAACATCGCTTTTTGAACTATGCGTAAAATCAAAATCAAACGGCGTTGAAAAACGAGATTCTTTTAGCTCGGAATTTGAAGATTTCTCACCTTGAAATTCAAATCCGAAATAGTTTTTCGGCGTAGTTTTTCCGCTGAAAAGTTTTGAGGTGTCAATGCTTGCTTGAGTAAATTTCGGCTTTGTCGCTTTGCCGTCGTTTTGTTCGATTTTTTTGCCGAAATCCGACTGTTCAGTGACATTTTGGACGTTTTGAGATGCACTTTGCGACATGTCGAAACCAAACGATACGTTTTGTAAACTTGCGTTTATCGTGTTTAGGATTGCATGATATACCGCACTGAAAACCGCGTGTTTATCTCTGAAACGAACCTCGGTTTTTGACGGATGCACGTTGACGTCCACGTCGTCGAACGGCATCAAAACGTCAAGCACGAACATCGGATAATTTCTTTTCATCAAATACTCTGCATACGCCTTTTCGACCG
>ULKJ01005572.1_pt1 | contig 8144 bp, 6 predicted proteins | sample 1951121 | NCBI WGS metagenome assembly ULKJ01 (sample SAMEA4835497, study PRJEB28245) | human gut metagenome | biome: gut microbiome; material: fecal sample | place: Denmark | collected 2008 | reverse complement strand
CCGACACTCCGCTAAACCATAATTTTCACGACTTCTGATGAAAAACGGTTTTTTATGGCAAATTACTAAAAAGCAAAGGTTAAATTTGTTTAATATTGTTATCAATTTTGTAACCTTTTGCCGATTATGCAAAATCTATAAAAAAAATAAAGAAATTTGAAAATAGAGGTTGATTTTTTTCTCGTTTTTGTGTAATATGTATATAAGAGATATATTGTATTTTAAATATATTAATTCATTAGGCTCTTATTATAAGAATTTTTGCTACAAAGGCTTGTTTTGCAAAAATTACAGGTGTTATGCATTTTGTATATGTTTGCAGCTAAGGTCAAAGCAAAATACAGCCTGAATAATATGCTTACAATTATATGAATATTTGCTTAGAAAAAGAGGTAAATAAAATGTCAAACAGATTATTCCAGGGTATTGTTCACCAGATGAAAGATGCAATTGACAGAACAATAGGCGTTATTGACGAAACTTCTGTTGTTATAGCTTGTTCAGAGCTCGGCAAAATCGGTGAGGTAAACGAAAGCGTAAATTCAGAAACCTTAAGTTCAACAGCTCCTTTTGTAATCAACGGCTATACATATAAGTCATTTGGCAGCAACGCTAAGTATGATTACGCTGTATTTGTACAGGGTACAGATGAGTATGCTCAGAAGTACGCACAGCTACTTTCTGTTTCTTTTGCAAGCATTAAGCAGTATTATGACGAGAAATATGACCGTTCAAACTTTATTAAGAATGTAATTCTCGATAACATTCTTCCGGGCGATATCTATCTTAAGGCAAGAGAACTTCACTTTAACAGCGAAGTTTCAAGAGTTTGCCTTCTTATCAAAATCGTTTCAAAAACAGATGTTTCTGCATACGATATTATTCAGAATCTTTTCCCGGACAAGTCAAAGGACTTTGTTATCAATATTAATGAGTACGAAATTGCACTCGTAAAAGAGATTAAGGCGGATACAGAGAGCCGTGACCTTGAAAAGCTTGCAAGCTCTATTTCAGACACACTTTCAAGTGAATTCTACACCCACTGCGTTGTAGGTATAGGTACAACGGTAACAGGTATTAAGGACCTTGCCCGTTCATTTAAAGAAGCACAGAGCGCACTTGAGGTTGCAAAGGTATTTGATACAGAGCGTACAATAGTAAGCTATGATAACCTCGGTATTGCCCGTCTTATTTATCAGCTTCCAACAACTCTTTGTGAAATGTTCTTAAAGGAAGTTTTCAAGCGTGGTTCAATCGAGAGCCTCGACCAGGAAACACTTTTTACAATTCAGCGTTTCTTTGAAAACAACCTCAATGTTTCTGAAACATCAAGAAAACTTTTTGTTCACAGAAATACACTTGTTTACAGACTTGAAAAAATTAAGAAACTTACAGGTCTTGACCTTCGTGAATTTGAGGACGCTATCGTATTTAAGGTAGCTCTTATGGTTAAAAAATACCTTAACGCAAGTCCTGCAAAGTATTGATTGAGTGAATTTAATATGGCTCTGCACTGCCGATTTTTCGGTAGCGCAGGCCATTTTGACTTTTTAGAATTAACTTGTCAAAATATTACAAAATATTGTATTATATAACGCAAAATATACAGAATAAGTGTGTATTTTGTAATAAAGGTGAAATTTATGATAGATTTTAACAATGTATCTAAAACCTATCCGAATGGCACTCATGCGCTTTATGATGTTTCTATACATATAGACAAGGGCGAGTTTGCTTTTATAGTAGGTGCGTCCGGAGCAGGTAAAAGTACGTTTTTAAAACTGATTATGCACGAGGAAAGTCCGTCGTCGGGCGAAATAATCGTGAATAATCTTAATATAACAAAAATGCGTCGCAGAAAAGTTCCGTATCTTCGTCGTCATATGGGTATTGTATTTCAGGACTTCAGACTTATAGATAAGATGAATGTCTTTGACAATGTAGCTTTTGCAATGAGAGCAATCGGTGCGAGCGCATCATCAATTAAAAAACGAGTTCCGTACATTCTTGAGCTTGTCGGACTAAAAAATAAAATGAAAAACAAGCCAAGTGAGCTTTCGGGCGGTGAGCAGCAGCGTGTCAGCCTTGCAAGAGCATTGGTAAATAATCCTGAAATTATCATTGCCGATGAGCCGACAGGTAATGTTGACCCTGAAATGTCACATGATATTATTCAACTTTTGAGTGAAATTAACGATATGGGTACAACTGTACTTGTTGTTACTCACGAACACGAACTTGTAAGACAGTTTAACAAGCGTGTAATTGTAATTGACCACGGCAGAGTAAAGAGCGACACTAAAAATCCCGAAGCTGCACTTGCATATGATGCGCAGTATGAGGATATTGACGAAATTATTGAGGGTATTGCCCTTAACAAAGAAACAAAAGAAAACTTTGTTGACAATGATGTCGTTCCAGACTAAAAAGAAAGGAACATAATATGAGTGGCTTTGGCTATTTAATAAGAGAAGGTTTCAGAAGTATATGGAGCAACCGAATTATGAGTATTGCTTCGATATGCGTTCTTGTAAGCTGTCTTGTGCTTACAGGTGCGGCTGAACTTATTTCGGTAAACATAGAAAAGGAAGTTGACTCTGTGGGAAAAACCAATGAAACAACCGTTTACATCAAGGACGGAGCATCTGACCTTGAGGCGGTTTACATTGGCAAAAACCTTGAGAAACTTGATAATATTACCTCTGTAAGATTTTACCCGAAGGAAGATGCAATCAACGAATTTAAAGATTCACTTCCTGAAGCCGTATTTGAAAATGTAAACGGCGACAACAACCCGTTGCCAGATGCATATATAATTGCAATGGACGATTTGTCAAAGTACGACCAAACTATTGACGCAATTTTAAAGGTTGACGGTGTTGATTCTATCAACAACCGCAGTGAGCTTGCGAGAAAACTTACCGATATAAGCAATCTTGTGAGCTACATAAGTCTTGCGATAGTTGTTGCACTTACGATTATTTCTCTGTTTATCATTGCAAATACAATCAGAACAACAATGTATTCAAGACGATTTGAGATAAGTATTATGAAGTCTGTCGGCGCAACCAATGCTTTTGTTCGACTGCCGTTTGTAGTCGAGGGTATGGTTCTCGGTTTTATTTCAGCCATTATCGGTACAGGTGTACTTTATGTGGTATATGAAGGCGTAATGTCGGCAGTAAATTCATTTGTAAAAATTTCCACTATTCCGTTCTCGGATGTTTATCTGCAGGTTGGCGGTATATTTATTGTTGCAGGTGTGGTTATCGGTGCATTCGGCAGCTTTATTTCAATGCGTAAGTATCTGAAGATGGAAGGAAACGAAATTCTCGGCTGGTAATAACAAAGGAGTATATTTGATGAAAATAACTAAAAGAAAATTCAAAGCTGTGCTTTGTGCTATTCTCAGCGTTTGTGTTCTTACTTTTTCGGTTTATCCTGTATTTGCCGCAGAACAGGAATCAACAGAGGCAGTTACGGAAGAAACGCAGGCAACCACAATTGACCCGAACGATATAGACGCTCTTGAAAGCAGAAGACAGGAACTTCAGGCGCAGAGCGATAAATATCAGCAGATTCTTGAAAAAACAAAAGAAAATATTGCAGATCAGGAAGAATATGTTAAGGCGCTTGTAAGCAAGGTGCAGGTTCTCGATGATAAAATCGAACTCAGCCATCAGAGCATTAATGAGCTTAACGGCAAAATTCAGGACAAACAGGCAGCGATTGACGATGCAAATAAGAAAATTGAAGATCAGATGAATACACTTCGCAACAGACTCAGAAATATTTATATGGCAGGCAATACAACTGACCTTGAAATTATTTTCGGAGCAAAGAGCTTTTCTGATTTTCTTGATAAAATGGAGCTTGTAGAGGCACTCTCTGATTACGATAATAATCTTATCAATTCAATTAAGGGCGACCTTGAGAATATTTCTAAAGAAAAGGCAGAACTTGAAAAGGATATGGATTCACTCGAGGCAGAAGAGGCAAGCCTTGAAAGCGACCAGCAGGAGCTTAACAAAATTCTTGAAGAGAATAAAGAACTTTTGGCAGGACTTTATAAGACAAGCGATAAGGCGACAAGCGAAATCCAGAACGGCGCACTTGAAAGTGATGATATAGAAAAGGCTATTTCTAATTATTACGCTGAAAAGGCAAGACTTGAGGCAGAGCGTGCCGAGCAGGAAAGAAATAATAATTCAAACAGCGGTGGCTCATCAAGCGGCACTGTTCACGATGACCTTGAGGTTTCACCGTCAGGTTTTGTATGGCCGTGCCCGGGCTATTACTATCTTACTTCCGAATGGAACGAGGACAGAGGCTCTTATAACCACGGTGCAATTGATATAGCAGACGCAGGAATTATGGGAGCGGATGTTGTTGCCGCAAAAGAAGGCGTAGTAATTGATTCTTACAACGGTTGTTATCACAACTGGGGTAAAGACGGTTCATGCGGTTGCGGCGGCGGTTACGGCAACTATGTTATGATTGCTCATGACGGCGGTAAGATGACTGTTTACGGTCATCTCTCCACAACTATGGTTTATACGGGTCAGCATGTATATCAGGGACAGGTTATCGGCTTTGTAGGTTCAACCGGTCACTCCACAGGTGCGCATCTCCACTTTGAAACAAGACTTAACGGTGTTAAGTACAATCCTATGACAGAATTTCAGTCATAATTAATAATTAAAATTAATCCCTTTGCATATACTTTATAAAAAGTTATGCGGAGGGATTTTTTATGCTTACGGCACTGACTGTTAAAAAGCACGAACGAAGAAAAGGAATGAAAGGTTTAGTTGACAGACTTAAGCGTGACAGAGCGGTAGTACAGGTGAAAAGAGCAAGAGGTGTGTACCTTAAACAAATTACATACATTTCATACGGAAGAAAACCGAGATTTGAAAAACTCGAAAAAATAATCGGCGACAGTAAAAACAGAATAATCTGTTCGCCTAAAATAGATTTCCACGATGAGTGTGGTTTTCGCAGATTTGAAAATTCGGATTTCACGGCAAGACTTTGTACCAATCTTGCAATATGCCTGCTTTCTATGTGTGATTTTGCGGAAAAATTAAAAATCGGCATATATGATCCCGACGGCAGGGACAGTGAATTTTTAAAGTATGTGATGAAATATTCCTCTGATGTTACCGTTGTTACAAATTCTCCCGATGTATATTACGATGAAAACGAACTGATAATGGAGAATATGGGAGCTTGCGCAACTGTTACAAAACGAACGGAGGAGCTTGAACTCTGTCAACTCATAATTGCTCCACGCACAATAGAAAATACTTTTTCGTCAAATGACAAAACATTGATATTGACAAACGGCAGACCGAAAGCGGAGGTTTTAGGCGAGATTTACTATAAGTATTACTTTAAAATGCCTAACGGCTTTGACAGAATAAAGCCGCAGGAGATTGAAACGGAGTATTTTTGTTCTGCATTGTATTCACTCGGAAGACAGTACAGTTTAGGCTCGATAGTGCCGACAATGTGCAGTAATTTTTCAACAAGTCAAACTGTAAAATCCTTATATGCGCAGTTTGAAAAAATAAACAAAACCGATGAATAGAGGAGGCTTGCCTCACTTTTTCCGTATATGTGCTTTGCTGCCAATATTTTGCATTTTGCTTGACATTGGCGTTAAAAAATTTTATAATTAAAAAGTATGTAAGAATTCTACAGATTTCATTTTTCTGATTGAAAGGACGATGTATAATGGCAGCAAAACAAATTATGCTTACAGCAGAAGACGTTAAAAAATACGAGGAAGAACTCGAATTCTTAAAAACCGAAAAACGAAAAGAAATTGCGGAAAAAATCAAGGTTGCCCGTTCATACGGTGACCTTTCGGAGAACAGTGAATATGATGACGCCAAAAACGAGCAGGCTATGCTTGAGGCTCGTATTGCTACTGTTGAGGTTACTCTTAAAAATGCCGTTATCATTGATGAGAGCAACACTTCAAACGAGCATGTTCACCTTACTTCTGTTGTAAAGGTTGAGTATGTTTCAAACGGCAGACAGGTATCTTTCAAAATCTTAGGTTCAGGTTCAAACGGAATTAACCCGAGAGAGGGCGTTATTTCTGATGAATCACCAATCGGTAAAGCTCTTATGGAGAGAAGCGTAGGCGATGTAGTTGAGGTTGAAACTCCTGCCGGCGTTCAGGGACTTAAGATTTTAGAGATTTCAAAGTAAGCAGTGTTGAAAGGAAATATAAATAATGAGTGAGAAGAATCAGTCACAGAATACTGAAAATCTCGGTGAGCTTTTAAAGATTCGCCGTGAAAAGCTTGCGGCTTTACAGGAGGCAGGCAAGAATCCGTTTGAAATAACAAAGTACGATGTTACACACCACAGTTCAGATGTTAAAGAAAGCTTTGAAGAGCTTGAGGGCAAGTCGGTTTCTTTGGCAGGCAGAATTATGTCAAAGCGTGTTATGGGTAAGGCTTCTTTCTGCCATATTCAGGACTTAAAGGGCACAATTCAGGTTTATGTGGCAAGAGATAATATCGGCGAAGACAGCTACAAAGATTTTAAAAAATACGATATAGGCGACATCGTTGGCATCAGCGGCGAAGTATTTAAGACAAAGACTGGCGAGATTTCAATTCACGCAACTTCTGTAACACTTCTTTCAAAGAGCCTCCAGATTCTCCCCGAAAAATACCACGGCCTTACAAATACAGATACCCGTTACAGACAGCGTTATGTTGACCTCATTATGAACGAAGAGGTTAAGGATACATTTGTAAAGCGTTCAAAAATAATCAAAGAAATCCGTAACTTCCTTGATGAAAGAGGATTTATGGAAGTTGAAACCCCTATGCTTGTTGCAAATGCAGGCGGTGCGGCAGCAAGACCGTTTGAAACTCATTACAATGCACTTGACGAAGATGTAAAACTTCGTATTTCTCTTGAACTTTACCTTAAAAGACTTATTGTCGGCGGTCTTGAGAAAGTTTACGAAATCGGACGAGTATTTCGTAATGAGGGTGTAGACACAAGACACAACCCTGAATTTACACTTATGGAACTTTATCAGGCATACACCGATTACTACGGTATGATGGACCTTACAGAGAGTATGTTTAAATATCTCGCAGAAAAGGTATGCGGCAGTTCTGTAATAACATATAACGGCATTGAAATTGATTTTGGTAAGCCTTTTGAGAGAATTACAATGGTTGACTGCATTAAAAAATATGCGGGAATTGACTTTGACGAAGTAAAGACAGACGAAGAGGCTAAGGCTCTTGCAAGAGAGAAGAACATTGAATTTGAAGAGCGCCATACAAAGGGCGATATCGTAAACCTTTTCTTTGAAGAGTTCTGCGAAAAGAATCTTATCCAGCCTACATTTGTTATGGATCATCCGCTTGCTATTTCTCCTCTTACAAAGAAAAAGCCTGATGACCCTGAAAAGGTAGAGAGATTTGAGCTCTTTATCAATACTTGGGAAATGTGTAACGCTTACTCCGAGCTTAACGACCCTATCGACCAGAGAGAAAGATTTGCTAAGCAGGAAGAGGCTTTTGCAAACGGTGACGAAGAGGCAAACCACACAGACGAGGACTTCCTCAATGCGCTTTCTATCGGTATGCCACCGACAGGCGGTATCGGATACGGCATTGACAGACTAGTTATGCTCCTCACAGATTCACCTGCAATCAGAGATGTATTGTTGTTCCCAACAATGAAATCTTTAGACAGCGACAATAAAAAGTCTGCTGAAAAAGCACCCGAGGTTAAGGAAGAAGTAAAAGAAGAGGTTATCGATTTCTCTAAGGTTGAAATCGAGCCTATGTTCAAAGACTTTGTAGATTTTGACTCATTCAGCAAGTGTGATTTCCGTGCGGTAAAGGTAAAGGCTTGCGAGGCTGTTAAGAAATCAAAGAAACTCTTACAGTTTACTCTTGACGACGGAACAGGCACAGACCGCACAATTTTAAGCGGTATTCACGCTTATTATGAGCCGGAAGAGTTAGTCGGCAAGACACTTGTGGCAATCACAAATCTTCCACCGAGAGCAATGATGGGTATTGACTCTTGCGGTATGCTCCTTTCCGCTGTTCATACAGAAGAGGGTGAGGAAAAACTCCACCTCTTAATGGTAGATA
>ULKJ01021886.1_pt1 | contig 8238 bp, 10 predicted proteins | sample 1951121 | NCBI WGS metagenome assembly ULKJ01 (sample SAMEA4835497, study PRJEB28245) | human gut metagenome | biome: gut microbiome; material: fecal sample | place: Denmark | collected 2008 | reverse complement strand
GGCGTTGTGGGCGCAACTATGGGTCAGTCGGTAAACGACATCACCACTCAGTTTGGTAAGGTGAACATCAAAGCGGACAAATACTTCGACTTCAACCAGCCGATTAAGTTGGGTCGTGGTAAGACTTCTGACAAGGCTCCGAACGCTCCTATTAAGGATGTTACGACTCCTGTCGCTGTTGCCGTTGACGCGAAGGGAATGTTTGGTTCCGTTCACGCTGGTAACTACTTCTATGCTGTTACAGCAAAGAACCGTTACGGAGAGTCTGAACCCGTTTTGCTGAACGACGCTGAACAGGCTGTTGGCGCAACTCAGTCTGTGACTCTGAAGTTTGCTGGTGCAAACTCTTCGGCTTATCCTGAAACCTGTTATGTCATCTATCGTACCGAAGTAAATCCGGTCGACAAAGGCATCGCTGATTTCTATCCTATCTTCGAAGTTAGCAAGACTGAACTTGCTGCTGGTTGGGACGGTGCTAATCCGGGAGAGGTTCATGACCGTAACCGTTGGATTGCCGGAACCAAGTCTGCTCTCGTTTACTTCAACGGAAGTGAAATGATTGAGTATCTGGAACTGGGTGGAACCATGAAACTGGATTACGCTATTGTTGGTCCGAGACGTTCATTCTCTGTATTGAACTACGGAACTCCGGTAGAGTATATGCCTGGAAAGATTGCCCGTATTATCAACATCGGTAAGATTGGTTTGCCGACTACCTAATAATGAGGACAATTACGTTATAATGATGGGGATGGGGTGTATGTCCCATCCCCATTAATTTTATAATCATAAATAAAATTCAAAGAATTATGAAACTGTTTAACAGAAAAGCGGGAAACAAAACCATCAATTACAATGGTAAGAACGTGAAGTTTGTGAATTGTGTTGCTGAGGTTGAAGACGACTTTGGTAAAGAAGTCCTCAAGTTAGGAATCCCCGACCTGTACGAACACGGCAAACAGCCTGTATTCGAAACCCCGAAAGAGGTTCAGATGAAGTCAGACTTCAAAGACCGTGAAGAGTGGTACAAGAAAGAAATTGCTCGCCTGACAAATATCAATACAGCGAACAAAAAGAAGATTGAGGAACTCGAGCAAGAGGTTGAAAACTGGAAGAACGAATACAATCGTGAACACGAGGCTCGTATTCAACTCGCTGCGGGAACCGTTCCCCCAGCCGAGACAGTTACACCCCCTGCACCTGAAGCTATCGTAGAGAACCCAACAGAGGGTACAGGCGAGGAAACTCAGGGAGACGCTGACCCCGAAGTAACAGGTGGCGAGGGAACCCCTACTCCTGAAGAGGAAGAGGCTGCTCTACGCAAGGAATTGGGTGTAATGAAGAAAGATGAACTGATTGCTTTCGGTCAGGAGGGTGGTATTGACATGACCGCTGTTGCTGAAAAAACCAAAGCCGAAATCATCGAATTTTTGGTAAACGCTTCTAAAGAGTAATGCGAGATGGGACAACTTGTTTTGACAATGAAGTATAGAAAGAACACGGGGATGATATTTAATCCAACGGAGATTTTTTCTTTGTACCTGTACGGGATAACCATACAGGGAGGCGACGGGACTTCTTTCAGCAGTGAAAGTATGCGGTTCTATATACAGGCTGCTCAAAGAGAGGTTGAGAACTTCTTCAATCTGAAACTGATGCGCCAGTTCATTGACCAAGAGAAGTTGACATTTTACCGAGCCGACTATTGGCAGAGTTTCCCTATTCTGTTCACGAACTATCCCGTCAACAAACCGATATCGTTGACGGGACGGTTCAACAATCTTGAGCAAATTTCCTATCCGACACAATGGCTGACAACTCACCAGAACAGTTATGGTCTATATAAGCGAAGAGTTTCAATCGTTCCCACGGGTTCGGCTGTTGCTACTGCCAATGCTGAGGTTATCTTGAGTGGTCTGACAACCCAATTGGGAAGCCAGCACTTCAGGATGATTCCGGATTATTGGGACTTCCAGTATATTACAGGCTTTGACCTCGACCATATGCCTATGGACTTAATCAATCTGACGGGGAAATTGGCTACGTTCGGACCACTTGGAATTGCTGGTGACTTGATATTGGGTGCGGGTATCGCTGCCCAGTCGATAGGTGTTGACGGGTTGAGTCAATCAATTAGTTCAACATCATCAGCAACCAACGCAGGGTATGGGGCGAGATTGGTTCAGTATGAACGTGAAATCAAAGAGACAGTGAAGCGAATAAAATTAATCTACGATGAAATAAAGTCAGTGGTAATATGATTGAAAGGGGTTATTTATATTGCGTCACCTGTCTGCCCACTGGGAAACTGTACTTCGGGCAAACGACCGTGAATGTAAAAAGACGCTGGCATCAACATATTAGATTTGCAGTTCAAAGTAGAGATGATTATAAACTTCACGCTGCCATTCGAAAATACGGAGTTGAAAACTTCACAGTCGAAGAAGTAATGTGGGTCGAGGCTCCTACGAAACAGGCTCTTAAAGCCAAACTCGACTTCCTTGAGATACACTTCATTCAGAAGTTCGACACCCGACGCAACGGGTACAATATGACCGATGGTGGGGATTGGGTAAATTTAGGAAGTTTATCTGAGGAGCATAAGAGAAAACTTTCAGAGTCGAAAAAGGGTGATAAAAATCCAATGTTTGGTAAGAAACATTCTGAGGAAACTCGCAGGAAGATGTCAGAATCAAATAAAGGAAAGCATTCAGTTTCGGAAGAGCACAGAAGGAAACTTTCGGAAGCAAACAAAGGGGAAAGGAACCATAATTTCAGAAAACCTGCATGGAATAGGGGAATGTCTATTCCGGAAGAACAGCGAAAGAAAATTTCTGAAGCGTTAAAGGGCAAACCTCAACCGTGGAATTCTAAACCCTGTTCAGTTGAGAAACGAAAGAAGATTTCTAAAACTTTATTAGAAAGGAGATACGCATAATGGCAGGACAAAGACCTATATCAGAGGCTCCCGAGCAGTCCTTATATGGACAGCCTCAAGTGAGTTTTCGCCCGAATGACTTTAACTCGGTTATTTGGGCGCACGGTTATGATATAATCTGTGAAAAGGCGATACGCTGTCCGTGTCAGGGAAACTCGGGCAGTCCGTTACCTGATTGTCAGAACTGTCACGGCTTTGGATACTTCTTCGTAAATCCGAGGAGAACCAAAGCACTTGTAACAGGTCTGAACAGGAATACACAGTACGTTCAATGGGCTCCGGAATTGATGGGTACGGCTGCGATAACCGTTCGGGATGAAGATAAAGACTTCCTTTCCTACTTTGATAGAGTGACGGTAGAGGATGAATATGCTTCGTTTACGGAAATGTTGGTGGCGAGGGAGATGATAGGTGACGAGGTTGCTGTTTTTCTCTCTTATGCCCCAATAGAGGATGGTATCGTGGCAGTGTACACCTTTAAGGATTCCGAGTCCCCGTTAATCAAGTTAGACCCATCAGTCTACGAGATAGTTCCCGAGAACCCGTATTGCTTGAGATTTGCTCCTGGGAACGTTCCTCCAGAGACAGGTGTTTCAGTCCTGTACAAACACAGGGTGGAATACCACATCATTGATATGCCTCACGAAATCCGAGCCTCGTTAGGTAAGGATAAGAAGAGCGGACAGTTTCAAATCCTCAAGATGCCGATACAGGGTGTGGGACGGAGAACTCACCTAATAGACATGCAGCGTCCTAATTACGATGGAAGTGGAATAATATATAACGACGACAATGATTCCGATACACGTTGATTTGAGTGAAATCGTAGCGGAGTTTGCTCTTACAGGTTCGCAGGCTCAGGAACTCGGTGGCGAGATTATCAATCGGGTGGTGACTGAGTATGTAAACAAGTGGGAGAACCTTGTCAATAGAGAGTTAAAGAAGACCCGAAAACTGTATAAGAATGCCATGTACGTTGATAGGGTGAGTCCGACGGAAGTGGTGTTTGGGCTTGCTCCCGGACAGGACGGGTTGGCTTTGGCTCTTGAAGAGGGGAAGGCTCCCTTTGACATGAAGCCAGGATTTTCCAACTCCTCAAAGAAGAAGACATCTGCGAGTGGGGGTTGGTATCTGACAATTCCGTTTCGGTACGCTACTCCTGATGCTGTGGCGGAATCAATGGTGTTTCAAAATCGGCTGCCGAAAGAGATTTACGACATTGCTAAGAGTAACGGTGGACAGCCTGTAAAGAAGAATCAGCTTCCTATACAGTACGCACAACTCGGGCAGCGTAAACCTATTCAAACAGCCGAAGGAATCATTCCGGCTTATACTCACAAAGCACCTCAATATCAAGGACTCGTACGAATTGATATCGCTTCTACTGATAAGGAGAATCGTGGGGGATACTTCACATTCCGAAGAGTGAGTGATAAGAGCGACCCGTTAAGTTGGATAAATCCGGGATTTGAACCTCGGAAGTTCATGGACAGGGCACTCGACGAGGCACAGGTGTTTGAGGTTGCTGACATGGCGATTGATGAATTTTTAAATCAATTATAAAGATGATTTTAATTGCGAGAATAAAACAGATAGTCGATGGGTTGCTTCAGTACATTCAGTATGATTACGAAAGTGTGCCGGAGCATGAGACCTTCCTCTACCATATGTTCTATGGGACGAGGGACGGCTCTTTTGACTTCTATGAGCAAGCAAAGAAACTGTTCCTGAGAACTAATACGAGTCCCCGAAAGATACAGGTAAAGATGGAATATCCAAAGGATAAAAGTCATCTTCCCTGTATTATCGTAAGGGAGCCAGGACGTTCTACGGATAAGCCAGCACCGCTTGGCGGTTATGGTGCACCCGTATTAGACACGTTTGGTGGGACTGAATATGAACGTGAGGGGTTCCGTCAACCAGCCTTGTCGAAGATTGATTTGATGTGCTTCAGTGAGAATATGCTTGAGTCAATTCTGATGGGGGAAGTTATATATGCGTTGCTTATTGGAGCCAGAAATACATTTGAAGAGGAGTTTGCTTACTTCGATTTCAGCACGAATGAATTGATAGCGGAAAACGCTTTGTTTCCACAGCCGATATTGGTCAAGAACGTATCAATAGAGGTCGAGGACATTGGTGATTATGCTTCTATCATTCGACCTGAAATTGTGAGGAGATTTATCATTGAGGATGCGATACCTGTTGGGTCAGACCCAGGATGGGTTCCGCCTCCTTTGGACAAATATTTTGAATTTTCAAATCCGTATGTATGGCTGGATTCACTGTTAGCAACAGGTGAGAACACTATCTATTCGAATACTGATTGGGTGTTATCAGTTGGTGACGAACTGTTCAAGTTTGGTTCGGGATATGTATGGCTTGATGAGATGAATAACAAAGGTGAACAGGAGATTGAAGCGAAGACTCCTTGGAGATTGGAGTAGTATTTCTCCCTAATTATTTGTACCTTTGTTGGTGATATAATTTAGTTTAATTTATAAAATCGTTTGTTATTATGGCAAAAGCAGCATGGTTGACCGTCAATCCCGCTTCGGGAAACGGTAATGCGACAGTTCGGAACATGGGTACAGTTCACACAGGTCGTGAACAACGTGAGACGACTGTAACAGGTGTGGCGGTTGGAGTTTCGCCGAATAAAACTTACAAGGTTATCCAGAAAGGAAAACCTGAGTTCGTTTTATTTACGAATGGAGCAGAAACAACTGTTGGAAAAGCAGGTGGAACTCTGACGATTACAGGTAAAACCAACTCTTCGAAGTTGAACTTCGAATTGGTTAATCTGGAGACTCGTGCGGTGGTTGCAGGAGGTCTTAAATTGACTCTTCCTTCGAAGTACACCGCTGGTGGAGTAGAAACCACCAATAATGTGGCTATCACTGGCGACCCTGGAGTACAGCAGGAGTTTGAGTTCAGTATCACTTTCACTGGAATTGCAGCAAATACGACAATTGACGAATTGACTGCAGCAATGAAAGTAACGACCGCTGGAGGTCAGTCGGCTCAGATTCAAATCAAGCAATCTGCTGGTGACCCTGTATTCTCATTCGGTCAGAAGACAATCACTCTTGAAGCCAGTGGTGCTGCCGTATCTCAGACTATCGTTTCTAATACTTCTTGGGAATTGTCCTAACACGTTTAGAAATAATGGGAAAGAAACGGTTAAAGAAAAGCAAAGTAGAGGCACAGCCGTCAGTCATGACGGCTGCTGTCTCTTTTTCAGTTGAAACGAATGAGGGGTTCGACAGGAGAATGACTGTAACAGGTAAAATCACCGAAGGGACTATCCCCTTGACATCTTCCTTTACGATTACTCAACTGGGTCTTCGGGAACCGTTCATTCCTTTTGATAGTGACGAGCCGTTCCAGGATAGTACTGGGGAGGACTTTGGTGTATTGAAAGAATAACCATTAAAATAAAAAGATATGGCGTACAAATCGAAATTTACAGGAGCAAAGGTCGACGAACTGCTGACAGCGGTTCAGACTCAGCAAGAAAATCCGTCAAGCATTTTGAACAATCTGACGGAAAAGAACATTCTTGATAAACTCACTGGGCAAGGAATTATCGACAAGATTAATTCCGTATCAGGAAATATCGTTTTCAAGAAATATGTAGATTGCCAGTCAGGTGCTGGAAAAACTTCTTAATCATGGCAAATAATCCGTATGCGACATCGAAACAGGCTGCCGACAGCGTTGGGATAACTCCTGGCGATATTGGCGTGGCTGCTAACGATTACGTCCGCAAGAAGGAACTTATCGCGACCAATAAATTTGACGCTGATTCTTTGGCTTCCTACGGAAATAATGACTATGTGATGTTGAAAGACATTGCGAAGGGTGCGTTCCAAGTTACTCTTTCAGTTAATTCCGATGTCACAAGCCGAGGAACGGTTCAAATCAATAATGGTACTGCGGGAGCGACAGCAACAGCGGAAGTGAACGTTGGAGACCAAGTTACTGCGAAATGTAACTTGTTGAAGAGTGGTGACGTATTTGACGGTTGGTACAGTGGTTCATCTAAGGTGAGTTCGAACGCAACCTATACATTTACGGCTCAAGAAGCAGTGAGTCTGGTTGCTAAGATTAATTATCTTGATGTTACACCGACCTCGTTGGATTACGACGCTGCTGGTGGAAGTAAGACATTCCAAGTCAGCACGAATGTGCCTTGGACTGTTAGTTAGTAACTATTTAAAAAGAATTTAAGGTATGGCGAAAGATTCTTGGTTGACCGTAAATCCTATGGCGGGAGAGGGAAACGCTACTCTGACGAATTCAGGCACAATCCATAAAGGACGCTTGGAACGCCAGACAGTCGTTACCGCTGTCGTCAAAGGAATTGAAGCGGCAAAATCGTACCAAGTAAAGCAAGAGTCAACTGCCGAATATATCACTCTGGACCAAACGTCGTTTGACGTGGGGGAAGGTGCTTCGACGATAACTGTTTCTGGAAAGAGCAACTCACCGAAGATAACCTTTTCCCTTGGGACAGGGAATGATATCCCTATTGTTCTTCCTGCGAATTATACCGCTAATGGCTTATTGACTGTGAACGGGACGTCAATTCCTGACGACCCAGGAGCGGTTGATGAGTTCGTCTTTTCAATGCAAATTCCAATCCCAAAGAATACTGTGGGGAAACGTACAGGAAAAGTTTCTGTAACGGGTTCAACATCTTCAGTGACTGGAACAGTAACTATCACGCAAGCCACATCGACTTGGACTGTTACTTATTCGAAAGGTGATTATATCAACACTATCAATAAGACGTCTGAGAAGATTAACTGGGGTGGGACAGCAACTGCGGTGGCTACATTGTTAGCGAATACGGCTCAATATACATATTCCTTCACAGGATGGTATGAGGGTGACACGAAAATATCGTCCGACCTTTCATTGAGCGTATCTAATATCACAGCGAACAGAACATTCACGGCAATTGGTGCTCGGACGCTTAACAGATACACCCTTTCATTCACCATCACGCCCACTGGAGCGGGAACGGTATCTGGAGGAGGAACTTATGACTATGGTTCATCTGTTAAGTCAACTGCGACTCCTGCGACTGGGTACAATTTCACGAAGTGGGTTGACGAAACAGGTGGTGAGTCAACGACCAACCCGTATCCGGGATGGGAAATCACGAAGAACCGTACAATTCAAGCGGTCTTCACTATTAAGAGTTATTCAATCACATTGGCTGCACAATTCCGTATTGCTGAGACAGGTGACTTCACGGGTGGTACGACGGGAGGAACTGTTTCCGGAGGCGG
>ULKJ01002485.1_pt1 | contig 8416 bp, 9 predicted proteins | sample 1951121 | NCBI WGS metagenome assembly ULKJ01 (sample SAMEA4835497, study PRJEB28245) | human gut metagenome | biome: gut microbiome; material: fecal sample | place: Denmark | collected 2008 | reverse complement strand
GTGGTTTATGGATGTTTTATTAGAAAAAACAAACCACATTAGAACGGGCGACGTTTGTCGCCCGTTCTAATGTGTTGGGAGAGAGGAGTTCTTTGCGCGAGCAAAAATCATCGCAGAGGCAATGGCAACACGCAAAATTTGCCTATTGCCAAGAGCCACGCGCGATTTATTGCTTTACTAACCGCGCAGAGAATTTTTTGCTATTAAATTAAGACGGGCAAAAATTCACGCCACAATTTCGCAAAATTATCTGCTTGGTGGGGCGTGCTTTGCACGCAAGAGGAAGATTCAAATCTTCCTTAACTGTGGCAATGCTGCAATATCACTTGCGCATAGCGCAAATTTCACTGTCAGAAAGGACAATTATACGCACGCTTGAGTGTATAGTATTGTGCCTATGGCACAATACTATGCACATTCCAACAGCAATTTGTCTGCGACGAGCGCGATAAATTCGCCGTTGGTGGGTTTTTCGTTGGGAGCGTAAATTTTGATGCCGAAAACGTTGTTTATATTTTCAATTTTACCTCTGTTCCATGCAACTTCGATTGCGTGGCGAATGGCACGTTTGACTTTTGATGCGGACGTTTGATATCTTTGAGCAATGCCGGGGTAGAGTTGTTTTGTGATGGAATTGATGATTTCGGGCGTTTCAATCGTCATTTTGATTGCTTCGCGTAAAAATTGATAACCTTTGATGTGGGCGGGAATTCCGACCGATATAAACAAATTCGCGATACGTTCGTCCAGTGTTTTATTTTTTCTCACATTCACTTGCGAGCGTTGCGCCGGGCGAGGATTTGAAAAATCATTGATAACTTTCAACGCCGTGTTGTAGTCAAACGGTTTTGCAAGGAAGTAACTTGCGCCGTACTGCATTGCTTTTTGGACGAATCCGTCGCTTGCAAGCTGTGACATCATGATCACGATCGATGATTTGTTTTCCATTGCGGAGAGCACTCCGAAGCCGTCGAGTTCGGGCATGACGATGTCAAGAAGGACAAAGTCGGGTTTGTAAAGGTCGATAAGGCGCAAAGCGTCATTTCCGTTTTGAGCAACTCCGACCACTTCAAATCCGTCTTGCGAATTGATGAAATCTCGCATGCCCGAGCATAACGCAGCGTTGTCGTCTGCAATCACTATTGTTTTGTTCATAATTTCCCTCCAATATGCAGAAATGATTTTGTTAATCTGATTATAAAATCCATCGGCTTACGTAAAAACGCGGTTTTCACGATTTTTTGTCGATGATTATACTTATTTGTTTATTAGGACTGATTTTCCCCAATAAATGTTGTAATTAGGTTAACAATGCACATTTTAAGCGCAAATTGTCAGGTTTTCAACATTTATTTTCACTTATTTTTTTATGCACCACATATGGTTGAATTTGTTTTTAATATATACCATATAAGGTTGTGAGAAAAAAATTTTAAAAATAACGAAAATATAGTTTACATAATCACATCTTATCAATATAATATAAAAATCAAAACCTAAGGCGAGGTTGTTATGGGAAAGTATAAGAAATGCCCGCGCTGCGAACTGAACTGGATTCCTACCGAGGAAGAACTGTGCGAGGTTTGCAAAGCAGAACTCGGCAAAGCAAGCAAAATCTGTCTTTTGGAAGACGATGACGATATAGAGGAAGAAGAAAGAATCTGCCCCGTTTGCAAGGTCAATTATCTTGAACCCGGCGAGGAAATCTGCGCAGAGTGCAGAGAGGAGCAAGCGTCCTCCGCACAAAACAAACTCGACGACGATGACGACGATTGGCAAGAGTACGTCGAAGACGACGAGCCTATTGCTCCCGACGACGAAAACGAAGTTTCGCTCAACCAACTCCAAGAGGACGAGGAAGAGGAATTCGAGGACGAAGAAGAAGAGCAATGCCCCGACGATTTCGACGACGACTTGGGGGACATCGACGATTATGCCGATGACGACGAGGACGAAGAAGACGAAGACGAGGAAGAAGAGGACGACGAGCTCGACGATTTGGACTGATTCTTTAAAACCCGAATTTTTAAAAATTTAAAAACGCACCGTTCGGTGCGTTTTTTCATATGATTCGTTTTTATAAACCGTCATTAATACGCTCTTGCAAAGTAGATGACTTTGTGGGCGGGTTTGCCGCAGACGGGACAAACGTCGCCGACGGGCGTTTGGTCAAACGGCATGCAACGCGACGTTGCGGCAAATTGCTCTTTGATTTTGTCCTCGCAAGCGCGGTCGCCGCACCACATGGTCTTGACGAAGTTGTGGTTGTCCAACGCCTCTTTCATCTCGTCGAGAGAGTGGCAAGTGACGATGTGCGAGTGCAAGAAATCGTGCGATTGCTTGAACATATTTTTTTGGATATCGTCGAGCAAAGCGGGGATTTCGGTTGAGAGATCGTCCAGCTTGATTGCAAACTTGTCGTGCGTATCGCGGCGAGCGATCATAGCCTGACCGTTTTCGATGTCGCGAGGCCCGATTTCAAGACGTACGGGAACGCCTTTCATCTCCCACTCGTTGAATTTCCAGCCCGGAGATTGCTCTCTGTCGTCAAGCATGACTCTTACGCCGACGTTGCGGAGAAGGGTTGCAATCTCTTGCGCCTTTTCGTTGACGCCCTCTTTGTGTGCCGCAACCGGAACGATCACGACCTGATAGGGTGCAACTCTCGGCGGCAATTTCAATCCGCGTTGGTCGCCGTGCGCCATGATAAGCGCGCCGATAAGACGAGTGGATACGCCCCAACTCGTTTGATAGGGGTTTTTGAGTTGACCGTCTTTGTCAAGGTATTTGATTTCGAAAGCGGAAGAGAAGTTTTGTCCGAGGTAGTGCGACGTGCCCGATTGCAAAGCTTTGCCGTCAAGCATCATTGCTTCCATGGTGTAGGTGTCGACTGCGCCGGCAAACTTTTCTTTTTCGGACTTCTGCCCGACGAGAACGTCGATTGCAAGCACGTTTTGCATAAACTCACGGTACACTTCCAGCATTTTGAGGGTTTCTTCTCTCGCTTCTTCTTCCGTTTGGTGAAGGGTGTGACCCTCTTGCCACAAGAACTCGCTTGTGCGAAGGAAGGGACGCGTGGTTTTTTCCCAGCGTACGACGTTTGCCCATTGGTTTATGAGTACGGGCAAATCGCGATAACTTTTCACCCACTTGGCATACATGGAGCAGATGATGGTTTCGGAAGTGGGGCGCACGACAAGCTGTTCTTCGAGCGGCGTGTTGCCTATGTGTGTGACAAGCGCGACTTCGGGAGCAAATCCCTCGACGTGATCCGCCTCTTTGACGAGAAAACTATAGGGGATAAACATGGGGAAGTATGCGTTTTTGTGTCCCGTTGCTTTGAATCTCGCATTGAGTTCTTCTTGAATATGCTCCCAAATCTCGTAGCCGTACGGGCGAATGACCATTGTGCCTTTGACGGGGCCGTAGTCCACCAGTTCGGTTTTAAGCACCACGTCGGTGTACCATTGGGGGAAATTCACGCTCATATCCGTGATTTCTTTGACGAATTGTTCCTTTTCTTTAGCCATAGCCTGCCTCTATCCTATTTAAGGATATTTATATATATAATATACTGTGTTTGTATTATATACTCTAAATGTCGCCTTGTAAAACGAAAATATTGAAAAACGAAAAACCCGTGCCGAAAACTTAGGATTCTTTATTTGCGCAATCTTAATTTTTGCAGTACGTAACATTTGAGGATTGCCATTTTCCGACATCTTTTATATAATGTGAATATGGCAAAGAAATCTTCAAAATCAACGAAATCAAAAAAGCAAACCGCCTCTCCCGTCGAAAAAGCGGCAAAGAAGGCGTACAAGGCAAATCCGAAGGCGTTTATCATCTCGATTGTAGCAATCGTGCTTGTCATAGCAATCGCAACGGCGGTTGTGTATTTTGCATTCCCCGACACGTGGGACAGCATCGTCGCAACGATCAAAGGTGACAACAACAATAACGGCGGCGGTTCGACAAACCTTGTAGGAGGAGACGGAGAACTTGCGGTTCACATAATAAACGTTGGACAGGGTGATTGCATATATATCAAATTTCCTGACGGAAAGGATATGGTTATCGATAGCGGATGCACGACGAAGCCGTATGATTCATTCGGCAAAAACGTGGTTTTGAATTACTTGCAAGACCATGTCGAAGGAGATTTGGAATATTTGATGCTTACGCACACCGATACAGATCACGTGTCGTATCTTGATGAGGTTGTGGATGCGTTTGACGTGAATAATATATTCATGCCAAATGTATTGTCAACGCCCAATATGAGTAAATGGTCTGAAAAAGATAAAAACCGTTTTAACTCAATACCACAAGAGAAAAAGGATATGTTTACGGACGAGGACACCATATCTACTGAACAGTATGCATCGTTTTTTGCAGCAGCGTTGACGGAACCGAATTGTAATATATACATCAATATGGATGATGATGACAACACGAACAATATCGTTATTCGCGACGATGCAAACACATATGAATTTAAGTTTTACTGTCCAACAAAGAATTATTATAAAAGCACAAATCTAAAAGGCGGTGAAAGAATAAATGCAGTTTCCCCAATCGGAATTTTGACATATAACAACCGAAAGATTATGTTTACGGGGGACAGCAACGAAATAAACGAGCCTCTTGTTATGGCACGCACCGGCAAAATCGACTGCGATGTGCTCAAAGTCGGACATCACGGCAGCGAAACTTCAACAATGGGCGATTTCCTGGACGAATATACTTTTGAGTACGCTTTGATAAGTTGCAAATACAATACTTCCTATTATCATCCGCGTCAAGAAACGTTGAATCGGTTGAAAAACAGGAACATAGCCGTTTACCGTACCGATAACAACGGAAACATTGTTCTGACGATTGATAAGAACGGAAATCTGAAATTCGACATGCAAACAGAGTGCTCACAAGAAACTAACTATATCGGGTATGTATATGGACAAAAGAAAACGAATGTTAATGCATAAGCATCCGTTGCAAAACAAAACATGGCATGTCTGTTTTTTAACACAAGAATAGCGGCATAACAAAATATAAAAGGAAGGCACGGACAAAACCGTGCCTTTCTTAAACATAAAAAAGGGCGCACGAAGTGCGCTAACCAAGCAGACAATTTGGCGAAACTGTGGCAGGAGTTTTTTTGTCCGTCTTATTTTGATAGCACAAATTTTCTGCGCGGTAGGAAGACTAAAAAAGCGATATATAAAAGGAAGGCACGGACAAAACCGTGCCTTCCGTAAGCATATCGCTTTTTTAGTCTGCTTTGTACGGGAGCAGAGCCATAACTCTTGCTCTCTTAATAGCAACAGCAAGCGTTCTTTGATGTTTTGCGCAAACACCGCTCATACGACGGGGAAGGATTTTGCCCTTCTCGGTGATGAAGCGACGGAGCTTTGCAACGTCCTTGTAGTCGATGTCGTCAACGTGATCTACGCAGAACGTGCACACTTTCTTTTTGGGCACTCTCTTGGGAGCGCGGGGTGCTTTAACTTCTTCTGCCATTTTCAAATACTCCTTAAATTAGAATGGAAGATCCTCGTCGATGGGCTTGAGATCGTCGAAATCGACGTCATCGGCACCGTTTTCATCGCTTCTGGTGGAGAGGAATTGCACCTCGTCCGCAGCGATTTCGGTGACGTAGCGACGAGAACCGTCTTGCGTGTCATAGCTTCTTGTTTGAATGCTGCCGCTGATAGCCGCTTTGCTGCCTTTTTTGAGGTAGCGTGCGCAGTTGTCCGCTTGAGCTCTCCAAACTACGACAGGGAGAAAATCTGTTTCTCTCTTGCCGTCTTTCGAGTAGGAACGGGACACAGCAAGTGTAAATCTGCAAAATTTGATACCGCTGTTTGTGGATGCGAGTTCCGGATCCTTTGTCAAATTGCCGATCAAAAACACTTTGTTCATAGTTTTTCTCCTTATCGATTACTTCTTGATGATCATTTGTCTGACGACGTTTTCGTCGTTGCGCATGTATCTGTCAAGTTCTGATTGAGCATCTTTAGAGCAGGTGACGTTCATAAGAACGTAGAAGCCTTCCGTTTGCTTGTTGATTTCATAAGCAAACTTTCTCATGCCCCATTTGTCCAAACCGTCAACGGTGCCGCCGAGAGTGGAAACCAAGTTTTCAAATTTTTCTACGACTTGATTTTTCTTGTCGTCGTCCACGTCGCCGCGAATGATGTAGAGAACCTCGTACTTATCCATGTTAATACCTCCTTTTGGTCTTGTGTCCCTTTCGGGAAAGGAAACGCATCGATTTGATGCTCAATAATAATATATTAATAAAATATATTTGTCAAACAAAATGCGCTAAATCGCGCCTAACTTTGTCAGAGTCACCCGCCCGCCAACTCATGTACCATGTGTACACTAGGGTTGTCGTTCGGGTGGCTCTTTCGCGTTATGCATCGATTTAGCGCATTTTGTTTATAATACTATTCCATTTTCGAAAACTTTTTCGCGAGCTTCTTAAATTAAGGCAATCTTTATGTTCCTTTTAGACCAAATTTAATCGACAGTCGTATTATATTGTTGCAATCAGGAATTGCGGATGAAATTTGAAAAACAAAAAAGGAGATTATATTATGAAAAAAGCAACAGTATCGATTTTGGCTCTTGTGCTTGTCGTTTCTCTTTCCCTCGTTGCATTCGTAGCATGCAATCCCAAGGATTCCGAAAAAGCATCCAACTCCGAAGTTCTCGGAACAACCGTTGCCGTTTTGGCATCCAACATGGCAGGCGGAGCGTCTGCTGCTGCGGAAGATAACGCAGGCGTCAACATCCAAGTTGGCGACAACAATCAACTCTCACTCGGAGCAGAAGCAGTGGCAACCGGCATCGGCACAACGCTCAAACCCATGATTCAAGGCATGGTTGACAGACTGGACACCGTTCTTTCCGAAAATGGAATCAAAGTCGAAAAGGTTGAATCCACGGATGCAGAGTACACCGAAAAGTATTCGATCACCATCACGTACGTTGACGACGCAACCAGCAAAGAAGAAGTGCGCGAGCTTGCTCTTTACGTCAAACTTTCCGAAGGCGCCGAGCTTGAAGGTAAAAAAGACTACACCTTTGAAGCAAAAGTGACATATGTTAAAAAAGCAACCGCAGAAGGCGAAGAAGACAAAGAATACGCTGTCACCTCGTTCAAAGGTTCTGCAACCTTTGACAAAGCAAAAGACACAACTATCTTTACCCTCGGCGCAAGCGCAGGCGACGACAGCACTGCAAACGCATTTGCAAACGTCAAAGCATACGCAACGGCTCAAGGCACCGTCAAGATTGAAATGGGCGCAGGCGCAGGCATCAGCGAAACTCTCGGCGCAAGCGCAGGTCTTTCGGTTGAAGTCGGCAAACTTGCAGACGGCAAATACGGCGCGGTTGTCACGGCAAACGGTTCCGCAAGCGTGACGGGCGTTGCAAGCGTTGACTTCGTCGCAACGATCAACGTCTATGCAAACAGCCAAGAAAACGCAGGTGAGTTTGTGTTGAACGGCAACGTCAAAGCAACCGTATCCGCACTCGGCGTGACTTATGAAGGCACGGCAAACCTCACCGGCAAGGCGGTTTACGACGCAACCAAAGACGAGGCTGTTGTCGGACTCAACGGCACAATCAACTTCCAAAAAGTTGAAAACCAAAACAAATAAGTTGCAATAACAAAGCAAAAAATAAGACCGCTGCCCAAAGCAGCGGTCTTATTTTTTTGCATAATAACAAATCTTGCCGAGCAAGATTTTCGGTTAATTGTCCTCTTTGTCAAGAAGTTTGCGGATTTTTTTCTTTGCGGAATAGATGGTGTTGTCCACTTTTTTGCGTTCCAAACCCAACTCTTTTGCTATGTCGGCATAGCTCATACATTCAAGATGCAATTTCAGCACATCCAGTTCGGTGGGGGTGAGCAGAGAGGATATTGCCTCGAAAAGCAATGACGATGTTTCGTTTTCTATAAAAATGCTTTCGGGGTTTGTCTGTTGCATTTCGCCTTGAATCTCGTCGTCCACGCTGTCGAGTTTTATTTCCAACGCACCCGATTCCGACTTTCGCACAGCGTCCACGATTGCGTTTTTGATGCACCGAGAAGCGTAGGTTTTGAAGTTTGCCTTGCCGTTTTCGTCATAGGTGTGTATGGCGCGGATAAGTCCGAGCATGCCGTATCCGGCGAGGTCGTCCACGTCGTACGCGCCCGCCACTCCAAACGAGCGCGCAATGGATTTTGCAAGATTGAGGTATGCCAAAGCGACGGAATTTTCCGCCTCGATATCGCCTTGTTGTGCTTTTTTGATGAGTTGGATTTCTTGCTCTTTATCCATATCTGTGACGTTTTGTTTATTATTGCTATACGGCGTGTACTCTAAATGTACTTTCCCCTTTCCTCACGTGTTTTCCCTAT
>ULKJ01019994.1_pt1 | contig 9001 bp, 8 predicted proteins | sample 1951121 | NCBI WGS metagenome assembly ULKJ01 (sample SAMEA4835497, study PRJEB28245) | human gut metagenome | biome: gut microbiome; material: fecal sample | place: Denmark | collected 2008 | reverse complement strand
TATTATATCACTATTTTTTTATTACTTCTATATATTTTATTTTAACGCCTTGAGAAGAAAATTTCTCTTCGTATTCAGTTTTTGGACTATCAGTTATATCACTATTATGTAAATCATAAGTTTCATTTATTATTTTATAGCCATATGAAAGTAGACTTTCTTTCGAAAATTCATAAAAATCATCATTATCTGTTTTTAAAATAATATGTTTTTCATCCTTAAATAAATTATCATATAATTTTAAGAAATTTTCTGATGTAAGTCTTCGTTTAGTATTTCTTTTTTTAGGCCAAGGATCAGAAAAATTCAAATAAATTGTTTTAATTTTTCCATATAAATACTGTGGAATATCCATAATATCTATGTTAAGTATCTTCAGATTATCTAATTCATATTCATTAATTTTTTTTATTGCACTACAAATAACACTGGAATATTTTTCTACACCAATGTAATTAATATCTGGATGATTTAAACACATTCCAAGTAAGAAATTACCTTTACCCATACCAATTTCTAAACATATATCATTATTATTATTAAATAAATCTTCAGTTAAAAAATAATTGCAACTATTTAATATTTCATCCATATTTTTTGGGTTTCTCATTCTCATAATAACACTTCCTTTTTTTAAACATATATTATCATTAGAAAGGAATGCCTATGAAGAAAAATAGAAACTCATTTTTTGAAAATCAAAATATGATGATGCCTCAAAATGGTTTTATGCCAAATATGATGCCAATGAATAACCAATTTTATAATCAAAATAATATTGATTTAGAGGAAAGACTTGCAAAGATTGAAAGACAAATTGCTAGATTAGATAAAAGAATATCAAGTCTTGAAAATACTAGTTATTCCACTGATGACATTAACATAGATTCTAATAATATGTATATGCTTTAATTATAAATTATCATAGCGCTAAAACAATATATTTGTTCTTCACCACAAACTGCTATAGCAACCTGAAACTTAATATCTATTATATCATAGTTTCCCTCATTTAAAAAAAGATTTATTACTTTTTCTAAATCTTTTTCATGACTTTCATCAAATAATTTTACTTTCATATGTCATCACCAATTATAGTATAAAACATAGTTTTTAAGAATTTTGTCGAAGAAAGGACTAACTTTCTTTTTTTATATTCATATATTTAGGCATTTTTGCCTCGATAACAATTTTCTCTTTGGTAATTGGATGAGTAAAAATAACTTTATAAGCATGTAAACATAAATTTCTCATACCATCTTTTTTACCATATTTTTTATCTCCATATATTGGATGATTTATACTTTGCATTGCCACTCTTATTTGATTTTTCTTACCTGTTAAAATATTTATATTTACTAAAGTTTTATTATTTTCATTATCAATGACTTCATACTTAGTAATAGATTTATCTCCAATTTTTTCATTTTTAGTATCATAAACCATAAAAGTTTTAGTTTCTTTCAAATAGTTTATTATGGTTCCACTTTTACATTTAAAATTTCCGTGACATAATGCATAGTAATATCTTTGAACACTTCCCCAATTATCCTGCATAATTTTCTTTATTTTATCATTTTTAGCAAAAATAACTATTCCACTTGTATCTTTATCAAGTCTATGAATTATAAATACTTTATTATTTTTATTTTTTCTCCATAAATATTCATGAACTTCATGATACAAAGTTTTTTCTTTTTCTTTATCATTTGCAATTGTAAGAATACCACTTTTCTTATTTACAATTATTAAAAATTTATCTTCGTATAAAATATCTAATTTTTCCTTTTTCATAATTAGAATTATAACACTTAAAAAACATATTTACTACTCCTTTTGCTTAACAATTATAAATAGTTTACACAAAAAACCAGTTATTTTTGTAATTTTTTACACATTTTTCCATAATAAAAAGGGTTATTAACCCTTTACTACGATATTTACTATTTTATTAGGAATAGCAATAACCTTAACAATTTCCTTACCATTTGTAAAGTTTTGAACATTTGGAAGTGTAAATGCTTTTTCCTGAAGTATATCAGATGGTGTATCAACATCAACCTCAAGTTTTCCTCTTACTTTACCATTAACAGATACTGCTATAGTAACAGTTGTATCCTTAGTTTTATCTTCATCATATACTGGCCAAGTACTATTTACAATTGGACTAAACCCAATACTTTCATTTAACTCCTCTGTAATATGTGGAGCTATTGGATTTAAAAGTGTAAGAAGTAATCTATAATCTTCTTTAGAAATTGATTTAGCATCTTGATAAGCATTTGTCAAAATCATTAAACTTGATACAGCTGTATTATAGGCCATATTATCTAAATCATAAGTTACTTTTTTTATAGTTTGATTTTGTATTTTTTCTAAATCTTTAGTAAAACCTTCATTATCATTTAAAGAATCTTTTAATCTAATAACTTTATCAATAAATCTTTTACATCCTTTTAAACTTTCAGTACTCCAAGGAACATCTTCTTTATAATCACCCATAAACATTTCATAAAGTCTTAATGTATCAGCACCAAATTCATTAACAATATCATCTGGATTGATAACATTGCCCTTACTTTTACTCATTTTTTCATTGTTAGAACCAAGTACCATACCATGACTTACTCTTTTGTAAATCATTTCTTTATTAGGAACTAGACCAATATTATACAAAAATTGTACCCAGAATCTTGCATAAAGCAAATGTCTTGCTGTATGTTCCATTCCTCCATTATACCAATCAACTTTACCCCAATACTTCATTGCATCCATTGAGGCAAATTCTTTATTATTATGTGCATCCATAAATCTTAAGAAATACCAACTTGATCCAGCCCAGTTTGGCATAGTATCCGTTTCTCTTTTGGCATCAGCACCACATTTAGGACATTTACAATTTACCCAATCAGTAATTTTTGCAAGTGGACTTTCGCCATCATCAGTTGGTTCGTAGTTAGCTACATCTGGAAGTAAAACCGGAAGTTCATTTTCAGGTACAGGAACCCAACCACATTTAGGACAATTAATCATTGGTATTGGTTCACCCCAGAATCTTTGTCTAGAGAAAATCCAATCACGCATTTTATAATTATTAACTACTTTAGCTTTACCCATATTAACAAGTTTTTCTGTTATTTTTTCTTTGGCTTCACTAACTGTAAGTCCAGTAAATTCCTCACTATTAAGAAGTTTAGGATTTATAGGAAGATACTCCTCTTTTTCATAGGCTTTTTCTTTTATATTTCCTCCTGAAATAACCTCGATCATTTCCAAATTATGTACTTTTGCATATTCATAATCTCTTGCATCATGAGCGGGTACTGCCATAACTGCACCAGTTCCATAACTACCAAGTACAAAGTCACCAACAAATATAGGAACTTTTTTTCCATTAACTGGATTAATTGCCTCTATACCCTTTAAAATGCAACCTGTTTTTGTTTTATTAAGACTAGTTCTATCCATATTAGATTTTTTTGATGTTTCTAAAATATAATTTTGCACTTCCTCTTTATTTTCAATTTTTGGCATTAACTCTTTAATAAGTTTTCCATCTGGAGCAATTACAAAAAATGTAACACCATAAATTGTTTCAATGCAAGTTGTAAATATTGAAAATTTTCCTCCTGTTGTAAGTTCTATTTCAACTTCAACTCCAGTAGACTTTCCAATCCAATTTATTTGACCTAATTTAACTCTATCAGCAAAAGCTGTTTCCTCAAGACCATCAAGAAGACTTTGAGCATACTCACTCATCTTTAACATCCATTGACTCTTTTCTTTTTGAACAACTGTGCTTCCACATCTTTCACATACTCCCCCAGCGGCATCTTCATTTGAAAGAACAGTTTTACAAGTATTACACCAATTTACTGAAGCAGTTGCTTTATAAGCCATATTATACTCATAAAATTTCAAAAATTGCCATTGAGTCCATTTATAATATTCAGGATCTGTTGTAGAAAATTCTCTATCCCAATCAAATGAAAATCCAAGTGTCTTCATTTGTCTTTTAAAAGTTGCAATATTTTCTTTTACAGCTTCTTTAGGATGAATGTGATTTTTAATTGCAAATTGTTCTGCTGGAGCTCCAAAGGCATCCCAACCCATTGGATATAAAACATTAAATCCTTGCATCCTTTTCATTCTTGCTTTTGCATCTTGTGCTGTATAACTTCTTACATGCCCTACATGAAGACCAGAACCAGATGGATATGGAAATTCTACCAAAATATAATAAGGTTTCTTTTCACTACCATTAATAGCCTCAAAGCATTTGTTATCTTCCCAATATTTTTGCCATTTTTTTTCAATTTGATTAAACTCGTTCATTATTTTCTTTCCTTTCTAAATTTCTTCCAAGAAGTTCATATATCGCATATATAAGTCCAAATAATAATGCAAATCCTATTAATATTTGAATGTAAAACGGAAGATTAATAAGTTCTATAATCATAAATACAATTGTTATTATAAAGGCATCAATTAAACTATAAATAAATGCCATTTTATTTTGAATAAGTAATTCTTTCGACAGTTTAAATTTTGCCATTAAATATCTAACTGAAAATAAATATTTTTCTTTATTCTTTTTATTTTTCTTATTTTTACGCATAACACTAAACATATACATATCATAAAAATATAATACTACACTTAAAACCATAAATACAATTAAGCATACAATTAATACTCTTTTCATTTTTCCTCCAATAAAAAAAGTAGTACAAAAGGGTGCATATTGCACGGTACCACCTTTAATTTAACTTATTTAATTGATACGGAAATTACCCCATTTGCATCCAAAAGCAAGTTCAATATATAATTTTACTAATTTCCATCAACCATTAGCTTTCTATAAAAACAAATATATTTACTACTCTTTCTTCCTTTGCTTAAGCACATTATACAATACTTTTTTTTAAATTTCAATTAAATAATCATATAATTTCATAAACATTCTTATAAATCTAGATTCTAAGCCTTTACTTCTTAGTTTTTTAATAGCAATTCTCTTCTTTTTAATTTCCATATTACTAAATACAATTTTATATAGTTGCTCTTTTAACTTAGTTTTAATTTTTAAATCAGTAATAATTGAATTTATATCTTCATTAATAATTCTTGCTGCATCTATTTCAATATCTTTACCACTGCAATTAACTGTTAACTGTTTTGTTGTATCTACTTCAGGTACACTAACTATAAAACTATCATCTTTTACATTTATAGAGTAAGCATTACTATCAAGTTTTTCACCATTAATAAATACTTCAACTTTACTTGCTTCCTTAGTATTTCTAAATATAATATTATAATCTCTTGTCGCAGGTATTATTGCAGTTTTTCCCTCTAAAGGATGAATTATTAAACTATAATTATTTTGCATATAATTGTAATCAATTGCACTAATTACATAATAACCTTGTTCATAAAGTCTTGTAACTCCATCATCTTCATATAAATGATATGAATTACTTTTACCAGGAAATACGTGTACATCTAACTTTTCTGGATTTCCTGTAAAATTATAATTTGAGGAAATACTTGCCATTGGAATAATTGCTCCAGCTTTTGCAAATACAGGATAATCTTCATCTTTATGGAAAGTTATATATCTTTTATCACCTACAAATTTTTTGCCAGTTTTAAAGTCATACCATATTCCTTTAGGTATAAATGTTCTTTGAACAGATCTATTCATTACATTATCCATTGGTTTTGTAATTGGGCAAACAAAGAATTCACTTCCAAAGTAATATTCATTACGATACTCAGGTTCATCATACATTTCAGGATAGTTATAATAAATTGGTTGAATAAGCGGCATTCCTTTTTTAGCATAGTAATAGTTCTCAGTATACAAATAAGGTATTAATTTATGTCTCAAATTTGTATATTCTTTTACAATATTATAAGTTTTATAGTCCCAAAGCCAAGGCTCTCTTTTATAATAAATACCTCTTTTTGCACTAAATCTAAATATTGGACTAAATGTACCAAACTGAACATATCGCATATAAAGTTCAGCATCCTCAACACCATCTTTAAAACCACCAATATCATGACTCCACCAAGAAAGTCCTATATTACTTGCACTGCTATTAAAAAATGGTAAATATTTAAGCGTATTCCAACTTACTATTGTTTGGCCTGAATATAAAACCGCATTTTTATGTGAAGCAACCATTGTATTTCGTGCAAGTAGCATTGGTCTTTTATATTCGCTTTGCATAAAATCTTTTATATGATAATAAGTAAGTGCTCTAAGTGATTTAATATCTTTTTTATAATCAAGAAAATAAAAATCTATATCAAGTTTTGTAAGTGGATTAATTAGTTTTTCAAAATATAAAATTATAAACATTTTATCAAATGCTAAAAAGGGAATTGTTTCATTATTTTTATAATTTAATTCCTCAGCAAACTCTGGGTAGGCTTTCTCAGTTGGTTTAATTCCTTCGGTTGGATCAAGTTCAAGTCCAAGTCTAACTCCTCTTTCATGAAGATAATTAGTTAGTTCTGTTGGACTATAAAATAATTCTTTATTAAATGTAAAACCTGTTTTATTTGCTAAAATATTATCTTTATTTTTAGTATGCCAAAATTCATTTAAAAGAAGTACACTAATTGGTATTTCATTATTATTAAAGGATGTTAATAGTGCCTTAACATTATCCATTGAATAAATTATATCTCTATTCCACCATACACCAAAAGCATATCTGGGAAGTAGTGTAGGAAGTCCAGTTAAAGCAAAATAATCTTTTAAACAAAGACCAAAATCTCTTTTATACATAAATAAATATAAATCAATATGACTTTCTGTAGATTTATTTAATATACCAAGTTCATTAGTAATTAATGGATCAGAATCATCTAAAGTTGCAAAGCCATCTGTTGAATATAATCCTTTTTCAAGTTTATTATAAATTCCATTATAGTTATCAAGAGAAAATGAACTTGCTAAGAAATTTCTTGCTTCAGGATGTCCATAGTACCATATTTTATCCGTATTAAGTAGTTTAACTTTTAAATTAGTATCCGGTGCAAAAGATGGTCCTTTAAAAGGTTTTTCTTTCATATATTGAAGAGTAAAATATTTAGTGGTTATTACCATATATTTATCATCCTCTTCGAAAGTATAACTGGGTACAGGAAAATTACGATTTGAAACTAAATCGGTTAAATTATCAACAAAATTACCAGATACTGAGTATTCAAGTCTAACAAGTCTATCTGTAAGAACTGTTATTCTATAAAAATCACCTTTATGTACTGCAGTTGGTAATGATAATCCATCTTTTTCATTAACTGTAAAATGTTTTCCAAAACTAGCCATAATCTACCCTTCCTATCATATCAATAATACCATATAATTTTTTTTCTTTCAATTAGATTATGAAAAAAATGCAATTTTTATTTACTACTATATTATTCTTACTAGTCATTTTTTAAATTTAAGTTATGAATAACAACCTTATTTTTTTCTAAATATACATAAGAAACAAAAAAAACTACACAAATTTTATCTTTATTTAATCTAGGATTAACTATTTTCAAAATGTGTTATAACTCTTTTATAAATTTCAAAATAAAAACTAATATGCAATTATATCTTTAAGAAAAATAAATCAACATTTATAAAAAGTTTTATTAAGAATAAATCTTAACAGTTTTTAGTATATAAAAAAATGCAAAAAATTTTTAAATTTTAAAATTTATTTGCATTTTTTATATTTTTTATTATCAAATATATCTCTTTTTAAGTAAAATTTATATATTATTGGATGAAGATTTAGCCTTACAATCCCAGTATTTACGTATGTTTTATCAAAAGTGTCCGTCAATCAGTTAGAAAAGCATGAACTCTTTTTATCTTTACATATCTTCGTTTACCAATTAATCCAATTATTAAATCCAATGTACTTAAATTAACTAAACACTCTTTTTGATATTTTTTCTTATTCTTTCATTATCATAATTTATATTCGCACGATATATATTATGAATAAGTTCATATAGTTCATTTTCTAAACTATTTCTAAATGAATTACCATTTCCCTTTAAACAGTTAAGTATATATCTAAAAGAATAATCATAAAGTTCGTTAGCCTTATTTATTACAACAAAATTAGTATTCATATTACCTTTCTATATGACCTAAAGGTCATACTATACACCCCATAAAGGGGTGTACTACTTATTTAATTTTTAACCTTCGTATGAAGTATATCAACCACATCAAATTTTATTCGCCGAGTCTCGAAGAGTCGAGCCTCGTTTATTTAGATTTTTCGGTATTTCTCTATAGCTCAACTTACTGTGTAAACATCATTGTATGTTCCATCTCCAGTTAATTTAGCTTCAGAGGATAAACTAATAACAGGTCGGACCCAAAAAATGCTATTGACACCGGCATCGTACAGAACGCCGATATTATCCACACGGAAATCAATTGAATAACCACGATCGAATACATAAGGGGAGCCCACCCAATAAGATTGGTTTGTATAGAGGTAATATGAACTATTACCAGAGCCACTTACTCCTCCTGCCATTGCTACTTCATCCGCTGTTATTAGTCCTACTGGATATGTTAATGCACCATTTCCATTACTTGTATTTACTGTGAATTTATCACTTGCTGTTGAACATGTTAATATTGGACTTTTTGTAGTTTGTGTTAATCTTCCATATGCTCCATAGTAATATGCTGCTCCGGCTGATGTCCAAGCATCTGTTTGTGTTGATGATGGACTTCTATCATTACAAAATATTTGATCTGCAACTAAATTTTTTGTTGTACTATCTGTTTCTAATGTTGTTCCTGCATACCAATTATCTATTGTATTTTTTATTTCACTTGATTCACTATTTCCATGTTGCTGTCCATCAGTATACATATATCCTACATATTCTGCTTTATCTCTGCTACTATTAAATGTACTTGTACCTATATCAGTACCTGTTCCGGTCATTACTACTTTAGTACTTT
>ULKJ01012763.1_pt1 | contig 9129 bp, 6 predicted proteins | sample 1951121 | NCBI WGS metagenome assembly ULKJ01 (sample SAMEA4835497, study PRJEB28245) | human gut metagenome | biome: gut microbiome; material: fecal sample | place: Denmark | collected 2008 | reverse complement strand
CCCGCCCGCCTTTGCAGATAGGCAATCAAGGGGCGACAGCAAGGAGTGCTGCCGCCCACAGTATTATCAGAGAGGGAGAATTCTATGAGAAATCGGATTGTAAAAGTGACAGAAGTTGTAGTCAGAAGCGCTTTTTACATCATCTCAAACTATGTATTTGTTAGCATGGGACTATCATTTCATACTCAATGGATTTCAATTCTATTTTTGCTTTCAATGGTATGGTCTACTATTGATTACGGAAAGTCCATAAATGAAATAACCGAAAAAAAGGTAATTGCTGAAATACTATGTATATGTTGCATTGCACTGAGTATAGCAATGGCATATTTTGTGGGATATATTCAAGGAGCATTCGTTTCCCTCTGAAAATACAGAGCCACAACTTTCCGCTTAATATATCAGCATGGAACAAGTTATCAAAAAGTCATGAATGCTCGTAGCTCACCGGCCCGGCCAGCAAAAGCAGTAAATCTGAAATTGATTTACTGCTTTTTTGCTCAATAGACTCTTAAATCATCTGAAAATATTTCAACGCATCCCTGATCGCCGCTTCCTTCTCCGGCGGACATTTTGGCACTTTGGCATCTTCCTTCTTTGACAGGTTATAATTTTGCCCCACATCCAGCCCGCACTTGCGCTTTATCTGTGAGATGTACAGGGAAGATACCTTCAAACCGGTATGCTCCAACACATACGCCTTGATCTGCTCATAAGTCGCGCCCTTCTGGAAGCCGGACATATCCATATCTTCCAGCGAGAACTCCACCCGCACCTTCTTCGAGTCGATTTCTCCCTTGGAAAGCAAAACAACCGTCTCAATATGCGCTGTATGTGGGAACATATCTACGGGTTGGATTTTTTGGATTTTATATGTGCTGTTCTTATCTATGTATGCCAAATCTCTTGCTAAGGTTTCGGGATTGCAGGAGATGTATACTACTGTTTTTGGCGACATTTTTATAAGGGAAGAGAGGAATTTTTCGTCACTGCCTGCTCTCGGCGGGTCCATAAATACTACATCGGGCTTTTCGCTTTCTCCTGCGACTGCCTCCATAAATTCGCCTGCATCGCCCTGATAAAATCTTATATTCTTCAAATTGTTTGCTCTTGCGTTCTGCACCGCATCCTTGACTGCGTCTTTGTTAAGTTCAACGCCTATAACTTCGCCTGCACCGTGCTTTGCGGCAACAATTCCGATTGTGCCGATTCCGCAGTAGGTGTCAAGCACTGTTTCTTTGCCTTTCAGATTTGCAAATTCAATTGCCTTGTTGTAAAGCACCTCGGTCTGCACAGGGTTAATCTGATAAAAACTCTTTGGTGAAATTCTGAATTTACATCCGCACAAAATATCTTCAATGTATCCTTTGCCGTACAGTACCTTTTGCACATCGCCGAGCACAAGGTTTGTTCTGTACGGATTTATATTTTGAACAACTGTTTTGATTTCGGGAAACTGTTTGGTAATCGCTTTTACGAAATTATTTTTTGACGGAAAAACAGGAGTGCCTGTTACCAAAACAAGCATTACTTCGTTTGTTGCAAAGCCTCTTTTTACAAGTATATGTCTTAAAAAACCTCTCTGCTTGTCCTCGTCATAGGTTGTGAGCTTGAAAGATTTAAGCATTTTTCGTACGGCAACTATGATTTTATCCGCCGTTACATCTTCTGTCATACATTCGTCAATGCCGATGATGTGGTGAGTTCCCGATTGGTAGACACCCGAAATTATTTTACCGTTTTTATCTGTTCTGAACGCTGCCTGAACCTTGTTGCGGTAATGATATGGTGTGTTCATACCGATTATTTTATCTGCCTTGCAAAATTTTGAGAGCAGTTTTTCAACTTTTTTCTGTTTAAAGCTAAGTTGTTCGGCGTAGGTGAGATTCTGCAACTGACATCCGCCGCATTTTTTATATACGGGGCAGCTGCCTCTTTTTATGTTTTCTTTTGTATTGCTCATAATTTATTCTCCGTATCAATATCTGAAAAGAGCCAAGGCTTTGGGTGCTTGGCTCTTTATTTTGTATGTATTATTCTTCTTTTTCTTTTTCGTCTGTTGATTTTTCGCCGCTTGAATCCTCGTCAACAAGTCTTTTTACAACAACACGAATAATTCTCTGATTTGCCACTTCCATAATCGTAAAGCGGAAACCGCCTGCCTCTACGCTTTCACGCTTATTCGGAATACTGCCTGCATTTTCAAGAATGTATCCGCCGACGGTTATGCTGTCACTGTCAATGTAATCTTCGTCAAGGTCGAACAGCGCAAGCATATCGTCAAGCTCGAGGTCGCCGTTTACAAGAAATTCATTCTTGCCGATTTTGTAGTAGTTGTGCTCAATTTCTTCGTCCTCGTCCCATATATCGCCGACGATTTCTTCAAGCAGATCTTCCATTGTGAGAATACCGAGAGTTCCGCCGTATTCGTCGGTAACGATTGCAAGGTGAACTTTTATTCTCTTGAAAGTGCTGAGAATTTTTGAAAGAGGTTGAGTTCTGAACACAAAGTACGGCGGTTGCATTATGTCACGCACATCCGGTGCGATGCCGTCCGCAAGTTTTTCGAGATAATCTCTTGTGTGAAGTACGCCGACAATGTTGTCAACGGTATCTTTATATACAGGAATTCTTGAGTATCTGTTTTCAATAATTAAATTCTTAATTTTCTCCGGCGAATCGTCCACGCTTATGAATGTAACATCAACTCGAGGTGTGATGACTTCTTCGGCGGTTTTTTCGTCAAAGTCAAGTGCAAGGCGAACCATCTCGCTTTCGCTTTCTTCAAGCACGCCCTCTTCTTCAATGCTTTCTACTATATATTTAAGCTCATTTTCGGTAACGCTCGGTGCATCCTCTGTTCCGCCCGCAATCTTAAGGGCAAGGCTTTTGAATTGTACAAGGATAAACACAAGCGGGGTTAAAATGAACATCAAGAACTTTATTATGCCTGCTGTTTTAAGAGAAAAGCTGTCGCAATTTTCTTTTGCCAAACATTTAGGAAGCACCTCACCGAATGTGAGTACAAGCAAAGTAGTTGCACCCGTTGCAATAGCTGAACCGTAGTCGCCGAAAAGTGCCATACACAATACCGTTGCAAGTGATGAACAGCTAAGGTTTACTACATTGTTGCAGATAAGAATGGTGGTAAGTGCTTTGTCAAAATTTTCAATAACAAAAAGAGCGGTTGTTGCTTTTTTGTCGCCGTCTTCGGACTTCTTTTGAATACGGATTTTGTTTACAAAAGAAAATGCCGTTTCCGTTGCGGAAAAGAACGATGACAATGCAATAAGTACGAAAATTACTATCGCCATTACTATGTTTGATGCCAATTAAATTCACTCCAAAAAACATTATTACTTTTATACTACTATAATTCTTTTATATCATTATTGTTTTTAAGAAAAAAGAGCAAAAAGATTGAAATATATTGCTATAAATGCTATAATATTTAATTGCAAAATACATTATTAACGCATTTTTGGAAAAAATATTTTTCGGAGGTGCATTAATATGGCACAAAAAGCAAAAGAAAAGAATACCACAGCAAAAAAATCGGGTAAGTCAAGGGTTGATAATACAGTAAAAAATCCGAACGAACAGCCCGAAAAAAAGTCGCTTGAAAAAGACAGTCCCATTGACGAACAGCATACGGATCAGGTAGAAGAAACAGGTTCGGTGCTAACTACGCATAAAGACAGCGTAATTCATTGCCTGACAATTATAGGACAGATTGAGGGTCATTACATTCTTCCGCAACAGAATAAAACGACCAAGTATGAGCATGTTATTCCGTTGCTTGTATCTATTGAAGAGGACGAAAGAATAGATGGACTGCTTATTTTAATAAATACGGTCGGCGGAGATGTAGAGGCAGGTCTTGCCATTGCCGAGGTTATTTCGGGAATGAAAAAACCCACGGTTTCAATTGTGCTCGGCGGAGGACATTCTATAGGCATACCGCTTGCCGTTGCGGCAGACAAGAGTTTTATTGCACCGAGTGCGTCTATGACGGTGCATCCTGTGCGAACTACGGGACTGACGCTCGGCGTTCCGCAGACTTTTGAGTATTTTCAGCGTATGCAGGACAGAATTACAACCTTTGTTGCGGAAAATTCCGATATTTCAAAAGAACGGTACAATGAGCTTGTTCTCAATACGGGCGAACTTGTAATGGACATCGGAACGATTCTTGAGGGGGAAGAGGCTGTCAGTGAAGGCCTTATTGACGAGGTCGGCACGGTTTCGGATGCAATTGACTGCCTGTACACAATGATAAAACGCAATAAGACCCGTAAAAAACGTGGCAGATAATTTTATTTTTTACAGTAACCGCATATAAATAAATGCGGTTATATGGGCGGTCAAAAGTCGCCCTTACATATTTTATGGTTAAAGGAGTACATATTATGTCAATTATTGATGCAATCATTCAGGGCATCGTGCAGGGCTTAACAGAGTTTTTGCCTGTATCGAGCAGCGGACATCTTTCTATTACACAGCATATTTTGGGCGCAACGGAAAATAACCTTTTCTTTAATGTTATGCTCCATGTGGGAACACTTGTAGCGGTAGTTGCTTTTTACCATAAGCTTATATGGAGTCTTATCAAGGAATTTTTCTCACTTGTTAAAGATGTATTTACAGGTAAATTTAAATGGAAAGAGATGAATTACGAAAGAAATCTTATTATGATGCTCATTATAGGACTTCTTCCGCTTTTCCTGTTATTCCTGCCTATTCCTGGCACGGATATGAAAATTAAAGATCTTGCCGATGTTCTTACAGGAGAAAGATACTTGATTGTGGTTTCGATTTCTTTGATGATTACAAGTATTTTGCTTACTGTCGGTATTATCTGCAACAAGAGAACTATCGGTTCAAACGCAGGTTTTAAGCATTTAAAAAATGTAAAGCACAGCGAAAATTCGGCAGGCAAAGAGAGCTTTAATGTTCTTGACGCTGTATGCGTAGGTCTTATGCAGTTTGTTGCTGCAATTTTCCCCGGTATTTCCCGTTCGGGTTCAACTCTTGCAGTCGGTGAGATGAGAGGTATAAACAAGCAGAAAGCGCTTGACTACACATTTGTTCTCGGTGTTCCGTCAATACTTGCGGCAGCTCTTCTTGAGGGTGTTGACGCAATAAAAAGTCCGGAGGGCATATCAATTGACCCTATGGTAATTATAGTTGGTATGGTAGTTTCTGCAATTGTAGGCTACTTTGCAATTCTTATTTTCAAATGGTTCTTAAAGACCGACAAAATGATAATTTTCGTAGTATATACTGCACTTGTAGGTATAGTATTCCTTGTTATTTCCTGCATTGAAATGAACACAGGAGCAAATGTCTTTACCGGTGCAATGATTCAATAATGCTTTTAGCGGAGGTAGTATAAATTGGCAAACCAGAAAAAGACAACCAAAAAGAAAGCTTCAGGTAAATCAACCTCCTCAAAAGCAAAAAGCACTAAAAAAAGTCAACCGATACCTGAATCACAACCTTTGCTGACACCAAGGATAAGAGCAATTATCCTTGGTGCTTTATCACTGTTTTTTGTAATTTTAATATTTGTTCAGAGCGTAAATTTATGGAGTACGGTTCGTTCCGCACTTTTTGGAGTATTTGGCTTTGCAACATTTCTTGTTCCCGTCTTTCTTATGTATATGGCAATTATTACGGACAAGGAAAAGCAAATACAGCATTTTAAAAGTAAGGTAGCACTCTGCGTACTTATTGTTTTGCTGATAGGAGCATTGATTTATGTTGCAACAGGCACTCCTCATTCGGAAAAAGGTTATCTTGCCTGTGCAGGCGAACTTTATCTCGATATTTTCAAAAGTGAATCTTACTTTACATTCGGCGCCGGTTTTATCGGAGGATTGCTTGGTTATCCTATGGCATCGTTAATCGGAAATGTTCCGACGGTATTGATTTGTATTCTTGTATTGCTTGCCGTTATTTTCGGCATTACAAATCTTTCAATCAATGATATTGCAGAAGCTGCCGCATCAAAGGTTGAGCAAGGTGTTACATATGTAAAGCACAAGAGCGAAGAAAAAGCAAGGGTAAGGCGTGAGTACATTGCCGAGCGTGAGTCGGAAGAGGCACAGCGTGAGATGTTTATTGCAGGCGGAGAGAATGACAAAACCATAGTTTCTCCTCAAAAGAAAAAACGCAGAGGCAAGAGGAGCGGCATTGATATTCCTCTTGATGAAAGCACTCACGATGATAATAAAACAAAGCTTAACAGAAAACTTGAGGTTGACTGTGACTACAAAGCAGATGTTAAAGATGCGTCAAAAGTTGCAGATGAAGTTGAAGAGCCGCAGTTTTATGAAAGTCCCGAAAAGGAAGTATACGGTGAAGAATACGAAGAAGAAATAATACAGAATGAACATAACGAAAATGAAAATGTTTCTGACGATTTGATGGACATAATCAACAGAGCAAGCAAAAACTTTGATGAAAAGAATCATAAAGCAGAAACAGAACCCGAGCCGGTTCCGTCATACGAAGAGAACAGACATAACGAAGAAAACAGCTTTGAAGAAGAACTTGAAAATGCAAGCTATTCTCCTGTTGAAATCAGAGAAAAAGAAGAAAAGCCCGAGTATCATTTTCCGCCTATTCAGCTGTTAAGTCTTTCAGAAAACAATAACGATAAAAATGCTGCGGAAGAAATGCATAACAATGCGAAAAAACTCATTGATACGCTTGACAGCTTTAATGTAAAAGCATCTATAGTAAATATTTGCCGTGGTCCGTCTGTTACAAGATATGAACTTTCACCTGCTCCGGGTGTAAAGATAAGCAAGATTACAAACCTTTCAGACGATATTGCACTTAACCTTGCCGCAAACGGAGTAAGAATCGAAGCTCCTATTCCGGGCAAAGCCGCAGTCGGTATTGAAGTACCGAACAAGGTTGTAAGTATGGTTACTATGCGTGAGTTGATTGACTCCGATGAATTCAGAAGAGGAAAGAGTAAACTTACCTGCGTACTCGGTAAAGATATTTCGGGTGAAATTGTGGTTACCGACCTGTCAAAACTTACTCACTTGCTTATTGCAGGTACAACGGGTTCGGGTAAATCTGTTTGTGTAAACTCAATTCTTATGAGTATCCTTTACAAAGCTACACCCGACGAAGTAAAACTTTTGCTTGTTGACCCAAAAATGGTTGAATTTACAAAGTACAGAAGTATTCCGCATTTGCTTATTCCTGTAGTAACCGACGCTAAGAAAGCGGCGGGTGCGCTTGGATGGGCGGTTTCCGAAATGGAGCAGAGATATAAGATTCTTTCGGAATACTACTGTAAAAATATTGACGCATACAATGAGCTTATAGAAGAAAATCTTAAGTATATGGCAGAAAATCCGCCTGTAGAAAATGAAGACGGCGAGCTTGTTCAGCCTGTACTTGAGAGAAACGGTTTACCCGTACCAAAGGAAAAAATGCCGAGAATTGTAATTGCAATTGATGAGCTTGCCGATCTTATGATGGCAGCTCCGAGTGAGGTGGAAGAGTACATTGCCCGACTTGCTCAAAAAGCAAGAGCCGCAGGTATGCATTTGCTTGTTGCAACGCAACGACCTACGGTAAATGTAATTACAGGTCTTATCAAGGCAAATATTCCAAGCCGTATTGCGCTTAAAGTAAGTTCAAATATTGATTCAAGAACTATCCTTGATTTCAGCGGTGCGGAAAAACTCATAGGCAGAGGCGATATGCTGTTCCTGCCTGTTGGTGCACCAAAGCCTATGCGTGTGCAGGGTTGCTATGCTTCCGATGAGGAAATTGAGGGTGTAACAAATTATATTAAAAAATCTTCTTCCGCTCAATATAATGCGGAGATTGAAGAAAAAATCAAGAGAATTGCCGCAGAAGAAATTACTCAGGGTAAAAAAGGCGATGATAGAGGCGGCGATGATATTGAAATTGACTCAAAAATGGAAGACGCAATTAAATGCGTAATTGAAGCAGGACAGGCATCTACTTCACTTCTTCAGCGCAGACTCAAGGTAGGTTATGCAAGAGCCGGCAGAATGATAGACGATATGGAGCAGATGGGTGTTGTAGGCCCTCATCAGGGTTCAAAACCGAGAGATGTACTTATGACCTATAATGAATGGCTTGAACACCGTAATATTATGGGCAGTGACGATGAATAAATTATATAGGTGATATTATGGCATTTTTACCGATGAATATAAAAGAGGTTAAAGCCCGTGGATGGGACGAAGTTGACTTTGTATATGTAATGGGCGACAGTTATGTTGACCACCCGTCTTTTGGTGCTGCCATAATTACAAGAGTGCTTGAGGATTGTGGCTATAAGGTTGCAGTCCTTTCTCAGCCTGATTGGAAAAATGACGCCGACTTTTTACAGTTTGGCAAACCGAGGCTCGGATTTTTTGTTACGGCAGGCAATATAGACAGTATGGTTGCACATTATACCGTTGCAAAGCGTAAGCGAAGTGATGACGCTTATACGGCAGGTGGTAAAAACGGCAAGCGTCCTGACAGAGCTGTAACTGTTTATTCAAATATAATCCGCAGACTTTATCCCGATTCGGTAATAATTATCGGCGGACTTGAAGCCTCGCTAAGAAGATTTGCTCATTATGATTATTGGAAAAACACCGTAATGCCGTCTGTACTTTTTGACAGTAAAGCAGATATTATTTCTTACGGAATGGGCGAGCTGCAAACTATTGAAATGGCAAAGCGCTTGTCGGAGGGTTATCCCGTAGAGGCTTTGTATGACATCCGTGGTATTTGCTACGCTGTAAAGACAAGCGATTATGTTCCGAAAACCGTTGTGGAACTGCCGAGTTACGAAAGAGTTTGTGAGAGCAAAAAGGACTATGCAATTGCTGCCAGAAAAGAGCTCGAAGAGGCAGATGCGGTAAGAGGCAAAACTCTTATTCAGCGCCACGGCAACTGTATTTTAATTCAGAATCCGCCTATGCAGCCGCTTGACACAAAACAGCTTGATTATGTGTATTCGTTACCGTATGAAAGATGGTATCCGCAGTGTTACGAAAAACTCGGCGGTGTACCGGGTATTCAGGAGGTACTTTTCTCAATTACTCATAACCGTGGTTGCTTTGGCGCTTGTAATTTCTG
>ULKJ01006782.1_pt1 | contig 9490 bp, 12 predicted proteins | sample 1951121 | NCBI WGS metagenome assembly ULKJ01 (sample SAMEA4835497, study PRJEB28245) | human gut metagenome | biome: gut microbiome; material: fecal sample | place: Denmark | collected 2008 | reverse complement strand
GAGTAGCGGTAATGTGCCTTTGCAGTGTCGCATCAGAAGCAGATAAGAATAAGAAAGAGGGCAAAGATGAAAAGTAAGTGCTGTAATTTGAACAATAACGATTTAGCATCAAATGAAATAGATTTTGAACATAAAATAGAATCTGTTGTAAATGACTGTAAGGTTACAATATATTTTATAAACAACCGAAATGATCAGGTTGAAAGAAATGTTTTGGAAAATCTTTTAGATACATTTGAAAACAGAATGAAAGCACAAATAAATTGCTGATTTTCTTAGATTTATTTTTGATTTCGCTGGATATTATGAAAAATATGTAGTATTGTTGGTTTGCGAAAATCGTATGAAAGGTTGATAGGATGAAAAGAGTATATTGTTTGTACAGAGTGTCAACAAAAGGTCAGGTAGATAAAGACGATATTCCAATGCAGAAAACCTCTTGCAGAGAATTTGCTGAACGCAACGGCTGGACTATTCTGAAAGAATTTCAAGAGAAGGGTGTATCAGGATTTAAAGTTTCAGCAAGGGAGAGAGATGCAATTCAAGATTTAAAAACTGCCGCAGAGAATAAAGAATTTGATGTGCTCCTTGTCTTTATGTTTGACAGAATAGGCAGAATTGATGATGAAACACCATTTGTTGTCGAGTGGTTTATTAAGCACGGCATAGAGGTGTGGAGTGTCAACGAAGGAGAACAGCGTATGGACAGTCATGTGGACAAGCTTATGAATTACATACGATTTTGGCAAGCCAACGGTGAAAGTCAGAAAACATCAGCTCGTGTTAAAACTCGCCTTAACCAAATGACGATGGATGGCAAATTTACCGGTGGTGTTGCACCATTCGGATATAAACTTATAAAAAGCGGTGAAATCAATAAAAAAGGGAAAGAGCTTATGGACATAGTCGTAGATGACGATGAGGCTGTTATAGTTAAGAAAATTTTTGATATGACGGTGAAAGAAGGCTATGGCTCATACAGAATGGCTGATTATCTGAACAGTCACGGTATCAGAACTCATAACAACAGCAAATTTCAGTGTAATACGGTTAATCGTATTCTAAAAAACAGACTGTACTGCGGATATTTTGTGTCAGGCGGTGTTGAGTCGCCATACATAGAAAAACTTCAAATAATTGATGAAAATGTCTTCGACCAAGCACAGTTTATACTGAAACAGCGCTCATCAAAGAATGAGGAAAAAAAGCAAATTGCAAGAACCACTAAGGGTAGTACGCTGTTATCAGGGAATATCTACTGTGCACACTGTGGTCAGAAGATGGTATCAACAAGCTATATCGACAGATATGACAGAGCAGACGGAAGCCAGTACAGAGTCCGCAGACAGCGGTATATCTGTACAAATAAAGCTATGAAAAGAGGTGCTTGTGACGGACAATCTGCATATGTAGCACATAAAATTGACGGTGCAGTGCTTGCAACACTGAAAGATTATCTCGCCAAAATCAAATCAACACCAAAGGATATTGCACTTGAAAAACGCTACAAATCTGAAATATCTGAGTACAAGAGAAAGCAAACGAAACTTGAAAAAGAGATTGATAAACTAAAAAGACAGGTAGTTGAACTATCTGCCGAAATAGGACGCTCGCTTCTCGGAGAAAGCCGATTTACTCCCGATATGCTGTCAACATCTATTGATAATACCAATGATATTCTTCATAAAAAAGAAATTGAATTAAGTGATATAAAGTTCAAGCTTGCCAATCAGCAAAATGCGATGGGTAAGCTTGATTTTTATTACTCACAATTCAGAACATGGGCAGATGAGTTTGACAACTCAACAATGGAGCAGAAGAAAATGATAGCCTGTCAGCTCATAAGAGAAGTGAAAGTATCACGAGGTTATGAATTAGAGATTATATTCGACCTTAATTATGAGCAGTTTATATCTCAATAAAATTCAATAATCAATTGACAATTTATGTTTTATCGCATATAATAATATTAACAGAACCCGACACGCCTCTCAACGATGCGTACCACGTCGGGTCGTTTAATTTTATGGGAAGAAGATTGGCTATGAGTTTAAAGCATCACCAACCTCCAATGACTATTGAAGCTCAGATCGAAAATTTGAAATCATTGGGGTTAATAATCAATGATGAAGATAAGGCAAATGATTTCCTCAATGATGTTTCATATTTCAGATTGGTTAAGGCATATAGTTTAGGTCTGAAACAGAAGAATTCAAATTATGATGCCGATGTTACTTTTGATGAACTCGTAGAGCTATATCTTTTTAATGCTAATTTTCGTCAAGTTTTATTTACTCAGATTGAATGAGTAGAGATTAATTTGAGATGCAGATTAGGTAATTTCTTTTCAATTCAATACGGAGTGCTTGGTTATGAGGATCCTGCTAATTTTGTAAACGCAAACTATCATACGGATTTGTTAAATGAAATTCATAATGAAATATCAAGAAGCAGAAAAACTGTTTTTGTAAAGAATTTTAAAAATAACTATGTTGATGGCAAAATACCAATGTATGCGTTGGTTGAATTGTTTAGCTTTGGTACACTTTCAAAATTCTATAAGAATATGAAGAACCAGGATAAAAAGGCAATCGCTCAGACATATGGAGTTGGATATACATATCTTGAGAGCTGGATTGAACATATGGCATTTGTTCGCAATGTATGTGCTCATTACGGTAGATTGTACAATACAAATTTATCCAAAACACCTGCATTGTACAAGCAGTATGCAAGAGCGGGTATAAGTAATATCAGAGTCTATGCCACACTGCTGTGCTTGAAACATTTGTTACCAAATGACAGGCATTGGTATGACTTTGTTGACACGATTGGATTGTTGTTTGAAAAATATCCTCATGTAAAAATTGAATTGATGGGTTTCCCAAAGAATAATTGGAAAGAGCTTTTAATAAAATGAATATTTTATCTGCCTTGTGAGCAAATGCTTGCGGGGCTTTTTGTTTGCTAATTTTAATTTAATATGCAAATAAACTGACAATAAAACTTCTAAATATAGTATGAGAGTCCTATAATTTGTGAAAATTGTTCAAAAACAGTCTCTAAAATTTTATACTTAAAAATGACAAAAATATAGACAATCTCGTCGAATAGTGATAAAATAACACTATAGAGCAGTTTCAGAAAATATTATCCAATTATTTATGTGAAGGTGCTGACTCCTATAAACTGGCTAATCACATAATGAAGCTATAATGATCGTTGTTCGCAGATGCTGGATAATATGCAATTATCATCTATTTACAAAACTTCTTATAATTATATTGCATCGATTAATAACGATATTTCTGTGTTTTCATAAATCTACCTATCACAGTGCCGGATGATACCACTCAGAGATACATATCTCAATGGTGGAATAGATCATTTGCCGCAGACAGAGTTTCGGAATATATCTCAGAGACTTCAAACTTTGAGCCAATTTTTATGGCAACAGATATCGAACGTGTACAGTTGAAAAAGAACAGCCTGATGCTGAGGAATTCCTTTGTTGGGTTATTTAGTTTTGTTTACTTTAATATTACCACACGGTTGTATAAACATGAGATAATATCTCTTAAAACAATAAATCGATGCAAACAATTTATAAAAAGGAGAAATACTTATGAAAGGTGCAATCATTGGCGGTGGAGTTGCGGCGTTGTTGGATATTATGATTAATGTTGTTTCGGATAATTTAACCAATCCATGGGCTTGGATTATCTTTTTTGTTTTAGTAATAGCATCAGCTTGGTTTGGTAATTCCATCGAAAAGAGGAGCGGTCAAAACGTGAGTATTCTTGGCAAAGAAAATGATATTGAAGAACAAAGTACCGAGAATGGCACTCAACGAACAAATGTATTTGGTACGAAAAATAAAGTAAAACAAAAAATCAACAAGTAAGTGGAGAGATTTATGGAAAGACAGAAAAAATCTCAAACGGCAATTGGTGTTGGTATAGGTAATAGTATAACTCAAAACATTATCAATATAGTGCCTATGTATGATATGGAGGGTAGTAATAGTATTAGTTGTTCAAATTTGAAGGATCCAAGATCAAGATTGCAGTTATTTACAAAATTCGATATCGGCGATGGAGTAATAGATATTTCGCTATTGAATAAGTATCTAAAAACATCAAATCGTTGGATACAATCGGCACAAAATCCAGTTGATTTTGGATTGCCAACAGATGATATTGGTTCTATTAGCTGTACTTGGGCATCTGCAGGATTACTATGGAGTAGCTGGGTTATATCTGGTATGACTCCCAATTGGTGGTTGAAGTGTCTTCGATGGGTATTGTCTCAGAGCAATCTTGATAATGGAATACCAATTGTAAGACGTATGGATAATTCTATTACCGATGCAACCGCCTTTGCATTGATGGATGCATCTGTTGCGGGTGAACAGTTTAAAAATGCCGCAGGTGATTTATGCGATTGGATTTTGGATATGCAGAATAACGGCGGGTGGAAATGGAGTAATCAAGCAGATAATTACACTGTTATTTCAACTTGTTTGGCATTGTTGTCTTTGAAGGTATACCATTCTATGATTGGAGAAAAAGGGGTTGAAATAGGTAGTGCTCTTTCGGCAGGTATTCAATTTTTAATATTTACTCGAAACAATGACTTAGGATGGGGAAGTTTTCCAGGTGACATATCGAGACCTGCAAATACTGGGTTCGTGATGTACACCTTATCTACACTTGGACAACAAGCAATGACAAATGAATCTTTAGATTTTCTGCAGGAATCATATCGAGATGTCATTGGTTGGAATAACACTGTTGATCGTCCTGCATCGCATAACGTTACAAGATTGGGGGTTCCTTATTCTTTAATGGGGCTTGCATCATTAGAAGCATCTGAAGAAAGGGATATTCTTTTAAAGTGCGGATACGATATATTAGTATCAGGATTCAGAGAAGGTGTTTATGAGATCCCTGAAACTGTAGCACGCTCATGGCCAACAAGAGACTTTATTTTTGCATGCTCAACAATGATTACTAATTAGAATATTATTGTCACGATTTAATTAACACATGAATTAGGAAGGAAGTGCAATATTTGAAACGTAAAGTTGCAGTTGTAACAGGGGCTAGTCGAGGAATCGGAAGGAGTATTGCAGTTACGCTTGCTCAAAATGGTTATAATGTTGTTATTAATTATAAATCATCTGAAGAAGCTGCCCAGGATACTTTAGAAACTGTTAATAGCTATTCCTCAGGTATATTGATAAAGGCTGATATATCTAAAGTCGAAGAAGTAAATGAAATGTGTCATATAATTCAAAATAAATATGGCTACATTGATGTGCTAATCAATAATGCAGGAGCAATATTTCGACCGGGAAAATGGGATTTAATAACAGATGAATCTTGGGACTTAACATATCAAGTGAATGCTAAAGGAGTTTTTAACTGCATACGAGCTATGGCACCTTTATTCTCCCCCAATTCAATCGGTCATATTATAAATGTTGCATCGACAGTTGGTAAAGCAGGAGGAGCCGGTGTTATTTCTTATGGAGCTGCAAAGGCTGCCGTTATCAACATGACATATGCTTTTGCAAAAGAGTTTGCGCCAAGTATTGTTGTAAACGCAGTATCTCCTGGCAATATAGATACAGATATGACAAGAGGTGCCAATGAAGAGTTCATAAGAAAGACAATTGAACGAACTCCTATGAAAAGATTAGGGAAAGCAGAAGAAGTTGCGGATTTAGTTTGCTTTTTAAGCTCAGAAAAAGCAAATTTCATTACTGGACAGGTGATTGATATTGATGGTGGTTATTCATGTAGAACATGATTAGGTAAAGAAAATATTATGAAAATTTGTTTTGTACAACCAGATACAGATTATCAAATTAAAAAGAATAGACATGCATTAGCACTGACATTTCCGCAATTGATTTCCGATTTAGAAATCGAACAGACAGACTATTGTGTGTATGTGGCAGGTAAGAGTACTTGTGCATTTGATATTTTTCTTGTATCTCAAGGAGTTACCCATGTATTTATAACCGCAATAACATCAACATTTCCATATGCAATTGAGTTTGCAAGAATTGCACAAGAGAAGAAGTGTATTACAGTTTTGGGAGGATTGTTTGCTTCTATTAATTATAACGTAATTACTCATCATTACAATTGTTTTGATTATATCATCGCAGGGAAGCCTAATTCAGACATACTAATAGAGGTGCAACAAAAACCATCTGTTAGTAAGTCGATTGTCAGTCTGGGATATTCGAACTACAAAAAAGAATTAGGAAGAATAATCACCGACCAAAGGTTTACTGAAATATACGATAAGCATGATACAGTATGTTATGAGCTTGCTAATGGGTGTCTATATAATTGCTCGTTTTGTACTATGAGAAAAGCTTTTCCGAATCATTCATTACAAAAAAGAAAAATAGATATAATACAAAGAGATATAGCACGGCTTGCCCAGTACTGGACTAAACTTAAGATAATAGATGATGATATTAGTCTATCTATTAATTGTTTAAAGCAGTTGAACTTTCATGGTTTTCAAGAAGTAATAGCAGAAACTAGATTGGATCATATTAGTGAAGCAAGTATGAGTATATTTCAAAAAGTTGGGATTACTCATCTCATAGTTGGTGTTGAATCTTTAGATACTGCCTTTTTAAAGAATAGCAATAAAACATCAGCGCCTTCTATGTGGTCAGATAGAATGAGTAATGCTATTACTTTATGTGTAAAATATAATATTATTATGCGCCCAGTTCTAATGATTGTGAATCCTACCATGTCGATAGAACATCTTAAACTATATGAAAACGAGTTGGAAAATTGGATTCCTGAAAATAATATTGAACTATTGTGTTCATTTTACACTCCGCATCCTGGAATGGGTACACTTGCTGAATATCGAGGTTTATTAACTTATAACTTAAAGTATTTTGATCACTTACATTGTGTTTGGTTACCACCACATTTGGGACAGAAAAATTGTGAGATCATTAGTTCTATATACAATAATGTAGTGAACATTACAAAGTCTTCAGAATACAATCCACCAATTGATTCCTTTTTTGAAGATGGAGAAGGTTTTAGGTGCTTTTTTGAAATGCAAGGGGATATAAAGTGATGTGGTCAGAATTAAGTAATGAATGGAAAATGTGCTTCAAGTTGGCATGGCAGTCCTTTACTACAGGTTGTACTCCAGTTGGTGCAATTATCAAGGATTCCGAAAACAATATCTTAGCTCAAGCTGAAAATGGTGCAAGTAATATATTCCACTCTAAAATTTCTCACGCAGAAATGAATGCATTATCCGATATTGCAAAGATAGAAGATATTGATAGTCTCTCAATATATACATCATTGGAACCATGTGTAATGTGCTTTAGTGCCATTTATGTACAGAAAATCAGAAAGTTATTTTATGCAACAAAGGATCCACATGCCGGAGGTACTTTTCTGTATAAGATAAGTCCCTATTTTTCTTTACGGAAAATGGATATTATTCAATTCAAAGATGATGAATACAGTTTTGTAAATGCGATATTATTGATATTGCATGAATTATGTTGCAGAAAAGCTGAGGAGTTAGATATTTATCTATCCGATTGGAAAGGAAATCCATTGATTGTTGAGACGGCAAAGGATATATTTATTAACTATGGTATTGATAAATTAACAGAGATTGTTGATATTGAAGAAGTATATAATTTTATTGCATCTTACAGGTAAAATATAAGGAGGTATTATTATGTATGTTACAAGAGAACAAGCAATATTACGAGAGGCAGAAGCCGCTTTGATATGGAACTACATTACAGAGAGTTCAGGTGCATCATTTAGTGTTGCGTTTGCCAAGGTTACTGGTGATCATCCTGCCTCTATTAGTAAACGCTCAGACCGTTGCTATATGTTTGTTGAAGGCACAGGTACTATGAGAGTTGGCGAAGAGATACATCATGTCAGCGGAGGTGATGTAGTTTATATTTCTAAGGGAACAGAGCACGCATTAAGTGGTGACATCTCATATTATTTAGTCAACAATCCTCCTTTTAGAAAAGAAGATTGAACTTAATCATGGTGGGCTGCAAGTCGTACATAAAAGAGTATACTTGATAACGTGTATTATTTATGCAAAAAGAGGGTATCTACAATAAGTCGCTAGGATAATGATAGTAAGAATTATTCTATGAAAAATTTCCCGAAGAGTCCTTTCTTGAGACTCCTGACTCTGTATAATGCGGGTAGAACACCAGCAGGATGTAGAGCCAATGCCATTAAGCTAGCAGAGGTTAAAAAAGCTATCACAATTTTTGTGGTAGCTTTTTGTGGTGCGTCCGGTATGGGCGATAACTTGGTGGTGAAAGTCCAAAATCCACCCGGCAGTTGGATGGGCAAATCAAACGAATCAAATCCGGTGATTCCAATATTCCTAAGAGGTATCGAAAAATATTTTATAAATCCAGTTTGTTGATTTGTTCCCAAGAACTATTGATATTAGCCAAGACAAGAGCAGTCGGTCGATTTATTTCCAAGAACGGATAGGGCATTTGATGTACTTCCTGCCCACTCGTGCCAAGATGAAACAACCAGTTTTTTGCTTCCTTGTGAGGAACTTATTAACTATTTAAAATTAAACTTTAAGGAATATGATGGTTGTTTTTATAACGGGGAAACTCTGGTATCACATTATATATCAACAGGTAGAGATTCTTGTGCATTAGTATTACGAAAAGATTATTTAGATAAATTTCTAATTCTTATGAAAATGGAGGGATATTAATAGAAAATTACTCTCTAGACCAAACAACGGCGAACACTTTGCAAATAACGCCACGCCAAAAAACTCAAAACATGCAAAATGTAAATTTCATAGAAGTTCAAGCGGATTAAAGAAGATTTTAGATGCAGCATGGAATCAAGGTCAATACTACTTAGGAGAATGGCATTATCATCCGAATGCATTATCTTTTCCAAGCAGCACAGACAAAACCCAAATGATTAATTTATCACGAAACAAACAATTAAATTGTCCAGAGCCTATTCTAATTATTATTGGTGGTTACAAAGATAATTGGAATATAAACGTTTGGCTGTATGTAAACAATGAAGAAATCACCATGAACAAACAATAATACTAACGCTTATTAAATGACATATTTCCAAAACTATCGACACAAGGAGCATCGGAAATGTTCCACATAGATACATCGGCTAAGAATCCCCATATTGACGTATTTCTATTACATACCTTAATAACCAAGGATAAGGTGTTGAGATATGGAGAAAACGATCAAGTTGACTTTACAAGAACGCATAAGTGGTGCAGCGTGAAAATGAATTCACAATAAATATCTATGTAGTAGTTCATATTGAAAATTATATTCAATGTATATCCAAAATACGCTAAATTGAAATTTGAATTTTAATTGTACTAATGACAAATTTTATTATGTATTTCTTTACACTCGCCAGAGCGCATGACTGTTAAT
>ULKJ01015614.1_pt1 | contig 9936 bp, 8 predicted proteins | sample 1951121 | NCBI WGS metagenome assembly ULKJ01 (sample SAMEA4835497, study PRJEB28245) | human gut metagenome | biome: gut microbiome; material: fecal sample | place: Denmark | collected 2008 | reverse complement strand
ATGGGGAAAACACGTGAGGAAAGGGGAAATAGCATTTAGTATTCTACACATTTACCCCTTGTAGAGTAAGAACAAAAGCCCGAAAGGGAAAGAGGGGGCACATCTAATTTAGGGTACACGACGAAAAACCTTGTAGAAGAAGTCCAAACACGTGAGATAGGGGGAAGTTGATTTTAGAGAGCTAAACGCCCAACCCTTGTAAAGGAAGAACAACTGCCCCAAAAGCAAAGAGGGAGCATAACTAATTCATTGACTACTTTCAACACTCACTATATAATACTTTTCGAGGTGAAAACATGTACGACGTAACGATTATAGGCGCAGGCCCCGCAGGTCTTTGCGCCGCTATATACGCAACAAGAGGCGGACTGAAAACCGCCGTTATCGAATGTAAAAGCGTGGGCGGACAGGCGCAAACCGCAGCGGATATCCAAAACTATCCCGGAATAATCTCGGCAAGCGGATTCGACCTTTGCTACACGATGATGAAACAATGCGCCTCTTTCGGAGCGGAATTTGTGTTTGACGAGATTTCCTCCCTTTCGCTAGATACAAACCCAAAACGCATATCTCTTGCAAGCGGACAAGAAATAAAGAGCAAAACCGTAATTATCGCAAGCGGAGCAAGCGCAAGAAAACTGGGCGTCGAAAACGAAGAGAAATTTATCGGCAAAGGCTTAAGCTATTGCGCAACTTGCGACGGTGCGTTTTTCAAAGGCAAGACGGTTGCCGTCATTGGCGGAGGAAACACGGCGGCAGAGGATGCGCTGTATCTTGAAAAACTTGCCGGCAAGGTTTATCTTGTGCACAGACGCGACGCCTTGCGTGCGGACAAAATTCTTTGCGACAGGCTTGAAAAAAGCAACGTGTCAATCGTGTGGGACAGCGTCGTTCAATCGTTGAGCGGAGAGAACAAGATTGCAGAAATCACACTTAAAAACGTCAAAAACGGCACTTTAACATCGCTTTCGGTTGACGGAGTATTCGTTGCGATAGGGCAAACACCAAACTCTCAACTCTTTGAAAACATTGAAAAAACGTCGGCGGGATATATAATCGCAAACGAAGTCATGCGCACGAATATCGACGGCGTTTACGCCGTGGGCGATGTGAGAGAAAAAACTCTTCGCCAAGTCGTAACCGCATGCGCCGACGGTGCAATCGCCGCCGACGATATAATAAAAACGCTTGCTTAAATGCAAATTTTCTATGCGAACGAGCCGCTTTTTCGGCTCGTTTTTCAGATGATTTTTACGGCATTTTCCGTCAAAAACAGACCGTTTTTTGCAATTTTTCTCATTCCTATACACGTTGCCGAGCATATATTGATTTGTATGCAATACTTCGGCACGGACGGCATCAGACAAAAAGCGGATTATCTGCTCGACAAGCAAATTCCTTACCTTTTGGGTAAGGTTCTTTCGCAAACGGGTGCGAAAGTTATAGTTGCGCGCGACGTGCGCACGCACTCCAAAGAGATTGAAAAACAACTGTGCAAAGGGCTGCTCGAAGGCTCTGCGCAGATTTGGCTTGCAGGCGTTTTGCCAACGCCCGCGCTTGCATATACCGCGCAAACTCAAAAAGCGGACTATGCGGTGATGATAACCGCGTCCCACAACGCGCCGGAATTTAACGGACTGAAAGTTTTCGGAAAACACGGCAAAAAGTTATCGAAAGAAGAGGAAATTGCCCTCGACGACAAACTGGTCGAATTGAAAAACAATCCCACACCGCCCGTATCTTTGGTGGACGTGTGCGCGGACGCACTCACCGAGGATGAAAAATTGAGCGAATTGAAAATCACCGTATCGGCGCAAAATCACCGCATACGCATTGTTGACGGGGCAGAATTTTTGTACGCAAAACACGTCAAAAGTATGTTTCCGAGATTCGACGGAGTAAAAGTTCGTCTAGATTGCGCCTACGGTTGTTTTGCAACGCTTGCCCCTGCGATTTTTCTTTCGCTCGGCGCAATCGTGTGCGCCGAACACAACGTTCGCGACGGCGAAAAAGTCAACGTGAATTGCGGTTCGACTCATATCGAAAGTTTTGCAAAAAGAGTAAGCCCCGACGAGTTCGGCTTTGCCTTCGACGGAGACGGAGACAGGGTTATTGCCGTCGTAAACGGCAAAATATACGACGGTGACGCAATGCTGCTTGCCCTGTCAACGCTGTATCGCTTGCAAGGTAAGCTCAAAAAACGTTTTATCGTCGGCACGGTTTTGTCAAACACAAAACTTCAAAGAGAACTTGCTTATCAAAACGTTGCTCTCGTGCGCGCGGACGTGGGCGATAAAAACGTGTTGGACGCGCTTTTGGCACACGGTTGTATGTTGGGAGGCGAAAAAAGCGGGCATATTCTCATGCTCGACAAAGAAAACACCGGGGACGGACTTGTCACTGCCCTGTCGTTGCTAGAAGTAAAGCGCACCGTGGGCAGTCTGCCCAAATTCACGCCGTATCCGATGCTCGAACTAAACGTTTACGCAGAAAACCCGTCAAAAAATTTGGCAAGCGGCGATTTTCAAGAAAAAATAAACAAAGTCAACGCTCTGTACGCAAAATCGGGCAGGCTTATCGTGCGTCCGAGCGGAACCGAACCGTACATCAGAATAACTTACGAATGTTTTTCGTCGTCTCCCGACGCAATATTCGACGAAATCAAAAAGATATTCGAAAGCGAGTAAACGCACAATCGAGAAACGAACAACCGACAAAGAACAAAGACAAAAACAACCGATAAAAGAGCTGCCGATTAAAGAACAGACGCTGAAAGAGCGAATACAAAACAGCCGAAAAAAATACGGCGAGCGCAAAAGATAATATTTCAATACTCTTTATTGCATTTATTAAATCTTTCGCCATAAAAGCGCAAACGACCTCGGGTGAACACCCAAAGCCGCTTGCTATGATAAGGGGGAAAATTATGAGCTGTTTGAGAATCAAGATTTTTGTTTCCTGATTACATTTGACATATTAGCACCGAAAAATCGGTTCGTCAAGGGTTTTTTGTAACTTTTTTTGATTTTTTTAAATTTTTTTGCAAAATTCTTTACAAAAGTGAAAAATAAAATTAACAATTTTTGTAAAAATTGTAGATTTTATGGTTTGCAAAATTCGAAAAAGTTGCAATTCTTACATTATCGAACAAGAGTCAGACCGCCGTTTGAAACAAAAACTGCATTCTAAACGGGCGAATTGTGATTTTTGAAAATTTTGCTTAAAAAAGTATTAAATTTTTCGATATTCTAACCGCACAGATTTTTTGCGGCGAATTCTTTTCGATAGGTTTTGTGTCTTTTGTCCAAAAAAAACAGTCGATACTAAAAATGCTTGCCCCGAACGGTTACAAGCATTTTATTTTTTCAAATTTTCAGATACAAGGCTGTTTGGTCGTGTCTTTTATCGCAATGCAACGATAAGCACCGCAACGTCGGCAGGAGATACTCCCGAAATTCTCGATGCCTGTCCGAGATTTAGCGGACGAATTTCGGACAGCTTTTGTCTTGCCTCGATGCGAAGAGCTTTTATCGACTCATAATCGAAATCTTTGGGAATGAGTTTGTTTTCAAGTCGTTTTTGCTCGTTCACCGCAGCTTGCTCTTTTTTGAGGTATCCCTCGTATTTAAGCTCTACAACCGCCGCGGACAACGCCTCGTCGTCGCAATCGAAATCTATAAATTCTTTTACGTCGGTATGTGTAACGGCAGGGCGCCTGCACAACTCCGCCAAAGTCGGTGTTTTTTGCGGAATTTCCTCTCCTATACGCGCAAACAAACTTTCAATCTTGTTTCGTTGCACGGTTTTTTGCGATGCGGCAAGCACGTTTTCTATCATGCGTTTCTTTTCAAGATAACGCGCGTATCTTGCGTCGTCGACAAGTCCGATTTGTCTGCCTATCGGCGTAAGTCGCATATCCGCGTTGTCTTGGCGAAGCATTATGCGATGTTCCGCGCGTGCCGTCATCATACGATAAGGCTCGTTTGTGCCTTTTGTGACAAGGTCGTCTATAAGCACGCCGATGTACGCCTCGTCCCTTGCAAGAATCAAAGCGTCTTTGCCGTCTACTTTTCTTGCGGCGTTTATGCCGGCAATCAAACCTTGCGCCGCCGCTTCTTCGTATCCGCTGCTTCCGTTCATCTGCCCTGCCGAGAATAATCCCTCCACCGCCTTGCTTTCAAGCGAAGGAAACATCCCGAGAGGATCGAGACAATCATACTCTATTGCGTAGCCGTATTTTGCAAAGCGACAATTTTCAAGCCCCGGCAAAGTGCGATACATTTGCTCCTGCACGTCGTGCGGAAGAGATGTTGACATGCCTTGCACGTACATTTCTTCGCTGTTTGCGCCTTCCGGTTCGACAAAAATTTGGTGACGTTCTTTGTCTTTGAATCGCATGACCTTCGTTTCAATGGACGGGCAATAGCGCGGGCCTATCGACAAAATCGTTCCGTTGTAAAGCGGACTTCTGTCTATGTTGTCAAGGATGATTTTGTGCGTTTTTTCGTTGGTATATGTGAGATAGCACGGTTCTTCCACAAACGTCGAGCGTGGCGACATAAAGGAAAATCTGTCGCTGTTATCCCCCAACTGAATTTCCATTTTGGAAAAATCTATGCTGTCGCGGTAAATTCTCGCAGGCGTTCCCGTCTTAAATCTTCGCATGGGCACGCCGAGTTTTTTGAGGCTGTCGGTAAGGAGATTTGCCGCCCTAAAACCGCTCGGCCCGCTCTTTTTGACGTAGTCGCCGATGATAATCTCGCCGTTGAGATACACGCCCGTCGCAAGCACGACAGCCTTACAATCGTACCTTTCGCCGTCCGTCGTAATCACGCCTTCGACCTTTCCGTCCTTCGTTGCGACTTCGCACGCTTCTTTGTCGAGCACGGTAAGATTCGGCGTATTTCTCACCACGTCGAGCATAATCTCGTGATAAAGCGCCTTATCCTCTTGTCCGCGAAGAGAAAATACGGCAGGCCCTTTTGCCGAATTGAGCGTTTTGATTTGCAAAAGCGCCTTGTCCGCAGAAAGCCCCATTTGTCCGCCGAGCGCGTCGATTTCTTTGACGAGATGTCCCTTTGCCGTACCACCTATGGCAGGATTGCACGGCATAAAAGAAACGGTGCCGAAATCGAGGCACAGCATCAAAGTTTTTTTATTCAGTCTTGCGCTTGCAAGCGCGGCTTCGACACCTGCGTGTCCGCCGCCTATGACAACGACGTCAAATTTTTCCATATCATGTTTTATTCCGTTTGTCGTTTAAACAAACGTCGGTTTATAGTCGTATTTCGTATTAAACTATACATACGTTTTATAACACGTACAAAACGTTTGCAATCGATTTGCGATTGCTCGGTGTCGCAAAGAGTTATTTGCCAACGCAGAATTTTGAGAATATACTGTTCACAACGTCTTGCGTTGCCGTCTTGCCCGTGATTTCTCCGAGCGCGTCGTATGCCCTTCTCAAATCGATAAGCGTGCAGTCTATTGTATCGTCAAGCGACGTAATCGCACTTTCAAGTGCCGTTTTTGCTTCGTAAAGTGCCGATATGTGTCTTTCCGATGTAATTATTTCGCCGTCGCCTATCTTGTTTTCGGCGTATAATTTGGCTATCGCATGCGCAAGACGGTCAACGCCTTCGCCTGTTTTTGCGCTTATCTCGAACTCGTTGTCGGCGCACTTTTTGTCAAAGCGGGACACGTCGCATTTGTTGTAAACTTCAAAAACCGTCTTGCCCGAAAAATCCCAATCGGTATCGTCGGGGGCAGTTGTATCGATGACGTGCAATATCACGTCCGCGCCCTCGAAAGCGCGCTTTGCCCTCTCTATACCCTTGGATTCGACAACGTCGTCGCTCTCTCTTATGCCTGCCGTGTCTATGAGATTGATTCTCACGCCGTCGCACTCGAAACTATCCTCTACGGTATCTCTCGTCGTACCTGCGACGTCGGTTACGATTGCTCTGTCCTCTTTGAGCAGTGCGTTCATAAGCGACGATTTGCCTGCGTTCGGATTTCCGGCAAGCGCAACGTTTATGCCGTGTTTTGCAATACGTCCGCTCTTTGCAGTGGAGATGAGTTTGTTTACGTCGTCAAGTATTTCTTCTATGGAATCGGAAAGCGTTGGCAAAACCTCGTCTTCCATTTCGTCGGGATAATCGAGAGTTGCTTCGAGCGTTGCGATGAGCGTGCCCAGCTTTTCGAGAATAAGGTCGATACACTTCGACACGTTTCCTTGCATGAGCCTGTACGCCGCTTTAACGCCGGCAACGCTCTCTGCGTTTATCATATCGATGACGCCTTCGGCATCGGCAAGCGACAGCCTTCCGTTGAGAAACGCGCGTTTTGTAAACTCTCCGTTTTTTGCCATGACTGCGCCGTGACGCAACAGTGCGTCGAGCGCGCCTTGCATAATGCGCACGCCGCCGTGCAAATAAAACTCAACCGTATCTTCCCCCGTATATGAACGTCCTGCAGGGAAATAAACGGCATAGCCTTTGTCGCAAAATTCGCCTGCGTCGAAAGTGCCGAAATTCATATAAAGCGGTTTCCATTCCTCGCGAAGTCCGTTTTCTTTTTTCTCGTCTATGCGGTCTTGCAAATTTTCGCACGACGAATCGCCGCTCTTTCGAGCGTTTTTATGCGCAAAAATGAAAACGGCATCGGCAATTGCAAGCGCGTCCTCTCCGGACACGCGCACTATGCCGATACCACCTGCACCTATCGGTGATGAAATTGCCGCTATCGTACTCATAAGTTTTTCCTTTCGGAATTTTTAGAACTTCTTTTTGCCGCCGAAGCTCTTGAATTTGGGCGGTCCGGATTGTGCAACCGGTTTCACGAAATCGTCTTGCTCGGTGAAATAACCGCGATAAACTCTTCCGTCCGGCGCTTCGGGCGCTTCCTCTCTGGGTTTACGCTCGCGCGTATCTCTTCTGCCTTTGAAATCCTTGCGGTCGCCTCTGCGAGAATCTCTGCCGCCTTTCTTGCCGTCCTTTTTCGGCTCTCTTTCGCCGTTTTTAAGGGGGCGTTGGTCTTTGAGCTCAACACCCTTGGGGATGATGACGATATAACGATTGGGTTCTTCGCCGTCGCTTGTGGTTTCTGCAATATCGCTGTCAGCAAGTGCGCTGTGGATAATGCGTCTTTCAAACGGATTCATGGGTTCAAGGGCAATCTTTCTTTGCAGACGAAGTGCCTTTTGAGCAAGTTTGAGAGCGAGTGCGGTGAGCGTTTCTCTGCGCTTTTCACGGTAGTTTTCGCAATCGACAACCACTTTTTTGAAATCGCATTTTTGCTCGTTGAGGAAGGTGAGCGCAAGATATTGGAATGCGTCGAGCGCCTCTCCTCTGTATCCTATCGCAACGCCGCTGTCGTCGCCGCTGATCGTGATATAAAGCGTGCCGTTTTTGTCCTCTACGGTTGCGCGGGACACAAGCCCCATGCGCGAGAGCGTGCCGTTGAAGAACTCCGCCATCTTGTCGGCGACGGAATCCTTGACGGTGACTCTGACCTTTGCTTTGGAAAAGAGTCCGCCCTTCGAGACGACTTCCACGTCAACCTTATCTTTTGATACACCCAGCTCCACCAACGCCTTCTCGACTGCGAGATCGACGGACGAAGCTTGTGTTTCTATTGATTTTTCCATTTTAACTCCTATCTTTTTGCAACTCCGCTTGCCCCCTCTCTGCTCTTATCGACGAGTTTTGCGATAAGATTGAAAGTGAGTTGGAACAGAATCGCGCATAACGAACTTGTGAACATATAAAGCGCAAACGCACCCGAATAGAACAGTGCAAACACGCCCATCATTATGGGCATGACGTATTGCATCATCTTCATGGTTTGTTGTTGCGACTGGGCTTTCTCCGCACCCTCGCCTTGAGCGTCCTGCGGAGGCGCAGGGGGTTGTGCCTGAGAGCCCGAAAGCAATTTTGTGGAAAGGAAACTGAGTGCTATCGACAGGATGGGAAGAATGAGCAAGCCGTTCCATTTGCCGTCCTTGCCGTAGCCGCCCGTACCTAGAACGTCCGCCATGACGTCGTTGTACTCGTCAATGGTGATGCCCGTAAGTTTGGAGGTTGCCATACCCTTTTGTCCCGTTACCGTCGCAAAGTCGGGAACCGCTTGCGCCCAGTTGTCCGAAACAAAGATGTTTTTAATCCAAAGGAAACTTCTTATCGTGACTTGGTCTTCGGAATAATAAACATTGTAAACGGCGTGTTGAGCGTTTTTCTTTGCCGCAGCGTAGAAATCCGCACCCGACTCGGTCTTTGCAACATCGTCGATATCCCACTTGCCGTCGCCGTTGTCAACGATGTAATCGGCGTCTTTGTTTGCTTCGATTTGTTCGGCAATCGAGGTGTTGTACGCCTTGACACACTCTTTGTAGTCCTTTGCAAATTGATAACCGACCATTTGTCTGAATCCGGCAAAAACGACAAAGAACACAACGAAAGTCACGATTGTGGGCAAACACATGCCCATCGTGGAATACTTCTCTTTTTTGTAGAGAGCCATTTGTTCTTGTTGCAATCTTTGCTTGTCATCGGCATATCTTGCTTGCAAGGCTTCCAGTTGCGGTTTCATGCGTTCCATTGCCTTGTTGTTTCTTCTCGAAATGACCTTTTGCCAAATATCGAGAGGAGAAAGGATAAGACGCAATATAACCGTAAACAAAACGACCGTCCAGCCGAAACTCGCAACGCCGTCGCCGAGGGCATTGTTGATAGTTATCATGAACTTTGCCATGAAGTGAGTGGGTTCGCTGACGTTTTCGCCCGCAACGCTATAGGAGTTGTCGCTGTTGCACGCAACCAAAATGCAGCACAAAATCGCGAGCAACGCCGCGATGAGATAAATCTGCAATTTCCGTTTGTGCGGATAACTCAAATTAACCATTTAGTTTTTCCTCGATAATTCTCTCTGACGGGATCGAAGCCGCCCTTTGCAAAAGGAGTGCAACGAAGCAATCTCTCGATTGTCAAAAGGATGCCGACAAATGCGCCGTACTTACTTATCGCATCGTACGAATACATCGAACACGTCGGAGTGTATGCGCAATGATTGCCCGTTATCGGCGATAATGTGCGCTTGTAAAGCAGCAAAAGAAACAGACAAAATCTCTTTATCATCTGAGTTTCTCCGCACGTAAAAACGCTTGCTCGACCGACTTCGACACCGAGAAAAAATCTTTCTCGGCAATGGACGGATATGCCACGATAACGTACATATAACCGTCGTCGATTCTGTCCATAATGGGTTTCAACGCCTCTCGAATCAGCCTCTTGACGTGGTTGCGAGTGACGGCATTGCCAACCTTTTTGGACACGGACAACCCGATTTTCAATCCCTCTTTGGATTTTGCGCTCAAAAGCAACAAGTCCCTTGCAGCCGTTTTTTCGCCTTTGCGGTAAACGTAGGCAAACGCAGCCCTCTTTTTGAGTCTGAATTGCTTTTGCATGTCGGATTACGCCTTATGCGCTGAGTTTCTTTCTGCCTCTGTTGCGACGTCTTTTAAGGACGTTTCTGCCGCTCTTCGAGGACATTCTTTCACGGAATCCGTGGACTTTGCTTCTTTGTCTTTTCTTGGGTTGGTAGGTTTGTTTCATGATGATATTCCTCCGTCTCTTAGGACTTTTATTTTTTTGCTATCTACTATATATAAATATATAAATGCTAAACCATTATAAATAAAACAAATAATGCTGTCAAGCAAAAGAGCGAAATAGGCGTCATTATTGCCGCCGGCAACAGTGATATCTGCGCTTTGCGCAAGTGATATTGCAACTTTGTTGCAGTTGCGGAATAATAAATGATATCGCCTGTGGCGGTGATATCACTGCGTGATGATATCACGCAAGCACGATGATATCCAAACTGTGTTTGGATTGCGGATAAACGAACGCTTATTCAGGGTGTACTTATTAACGGAAT
>ULKJ01011438.1_pt1 | contig 10464 bp, 6 predicted proteins | sample 1951121 | NCBI WGS metagenome assembly ULKJ01 (sample SAMEA4835497, study PRJEB28245) | human gut metagenome | biome: gut microbiome; material: fecal sample | place: Denmark | collected 2008 | reverse complement strand
TAGGCAGTATGTTAACAGATAAAGATGCAGTAATAGCAGCAGTAGAAGTATTGCAAGAGCAAGATTTTTACAGAGAAGATAATAAAATAATATATTCTGCAATACTAAATTTATACAATAGGGCAGAGCCAATAGACATTATAACATTAAAATCAGAGCTAAAATCAATGGGAAAGTTTGAGGCTGTTGGTGGTTTGGAATATATAGTTCAATTACCAGACAAAGTACCTACAACATCAAATGTAGAACAATATATAAAAATAGTGGAAGAAAAATCAATGCTAAGAGCATTAATAAAAACTGCGGATGAATTAATAACACTTGGATATGACCCTACACAAGAGGTAGAACAAGTAATAGATACAGCAGAAAAAAAGATTTTTCAGGTAATGCAAAAAAAGAATCAAAAGGGATATTCATCTATAAAAGACATTCTAGTAGACACATTTACACAATTGGAACAATTATATAACCAAAAAGAATCAATTACAGGCGTTCCAACAGGATTTGTGGATTTGGACTATAGAACTTCAGGACTACACAATTCAGACTTGATACTGGTTGCTGCAAGACCTGCTATGGGAAAATCCGCGTTTGCGTTAAATATAGCCACAAATGCAGCAGTAAGAGCAAAAGTTCCAGTAGCGATATTTAGTTTAGAAATGTCTAAAGAACAAATGACAAACAGAATTTTATGCAGTGAAGCAATGGTGGATAGTGCAAAAGTTAGAACGGGAAAAATAGATGATGATGAATGGGCAAAATTAGCAGCAACATCAGGAGAACTTTCAGAAGCGGGTATATATATAGATGATACTCCGGGTATTTCAATAATGGAAATAAGGGCAAAATGCAGAAAAATGAAATTAGAAAAAAATATAGGATTAGTCGTAATAGACTATTTGCAATTAGTTCAAGGCAGTAATAAAAAAGGAGGAAGCCGTGAACAAGAAATAGCAGAGATAAGTAGGTCCTTAAAAATATTAGCAAAGGAAATAGATGTACCTGTTATAGCATTATCACAATTATCACGTGCACCAGAGCAAAGAATAGACCATAGACCAATGCTTTCAGACTTACGTGAATCAGGTTCAATAGAGCAAGATGCAGACATTGTAATGTTTTTATATAGAGATGACTACTACAATGAAGACACAGAAAAGAAAAATATTGCAGAAGTAATAATAGCAAAACATAGATCGGGAGCAACAGGAACGGTAGAACTATTATGGCTAGCAAACTATACAAAATTCGCAAATATAGAAAGATACAGAGAATAAGTTGTCACTATAGGGACGCTCCTTTTTGTGACAGAAAGGGGAAATATGTTGGAGGATAAGGTATTAAATACCATAAAAAGGTATGAACAAATAAAATCTGGGGATACTATAGTAGTGGGAGTGTCTGGGGGGCCAGATTCTATTTGTTTATTGAATGTATTAAAAAATTTACAAAATGAACTTAAAATAAACATTGTAGTTGCACATATTAATCATATGATAAGAAAAGAGGCTGACTCTGAAACAGAGTTTGTACAAGATTTTTGTGAGCAGAGGGATATAAAATGTTTTGTAAAGAAGGCAGATGTTTTACAAATAGCTAAAGAAAAAAAGCTAGGGACAGAAGAGGTTGGAAGAAAAATTAGATATGATTTTTTTGAAGAGGTAAAGAACTTAGTTGGTGGAAATAAAATTGCTACAGCGCATAATGCAAATGATAATGCAGAAACAGTACTAATGAATTTCTTAAGGGGAAGTGGAAGTACAGGGCTTAAAGGTATAGAACCAATAAGAGATAACAAACTTATACGACCTATAATTGAATGTACCAGACAAGAAATTGAACAATATTGTAATGAAAAAGGTTTAAACCCTAAGTATGACAAAACAAATCAAGAAAACATATATACAAGAAATAAAATTAGGAATATGCTTATTCCGTATATACAAGAAAATTTTAATCCTAATATTATAGAAACAATAAATAGAATGTCCAATCTTATAGCAACTGATGAAATGTATTTCAAATCAATAGTAAAACAGTCATATAAAGAGACTTTTATAAGTAGAACTGAAAAAGAAATAATTTTAGATTTAAAAAAATTTAATGTTTTAGAAAAAGTAATAAAATCAAGACTTATAATATATACTATTAATGAGCTTTTAGGGACTACTAACGGAATAGAAAAAATACATATTGAAGATGTTATTAAATTATGTAAAAATAATATTGGTAATAAATACTTAACACCAAATAAAAATATAAAAATAATGATAAAAAATAAAAAAATTTTTTTTACGAGGTATTGTAAACTTCCGTAAGGAAAGCCTTGATATGACTAGGGTGTGAACAAAAAAACTTTAGTAAAACACTTGAAATACCAAAATCTTTATGATATATTCCTTAAATAGTAAAAGGAGGCATTAACTTGAAAAATGGAATAAAATCTTTAGCTATGTGGCTAATAATATTTATAATATTTATAGTCTTAATATCATCAATAATTGATAATACTGAGAATAGGCTTGCCTACTCGGAATTACTTTCTAAGGTAGAAGCAGGTGAAGTAAAAGAAATAGAAATTTCAGCAGATAAGGTAAAAGCAAATGTAAAATTAAAGAACCAAAACGTTACTAAAGAGGTAAATATACCAAGTGTTGAACATCTAATGTCAGCATTAGAAGATAGTATGAAAACAGGTACAATAAAGGTAACAGAAAAATCAGAATCTTTATTTGTAACAATACTAAGTCTTTTAACACCATTTGGAATATTAATTATATTCTTTATATTCTGGTTCTTATTTATGAATAGTGGAGCACAAGGAGGAGCTGGCTCAAATAAAACAATGTCTTTTGGAAAGAGCAGAGCTAAAATATTAAATCCAACAGATAAAACAAAAGTAACATTTAATGATGTGGCTGGTGTAGATGAGGAAAAAGAAGAATTAGAAGAAATAGTTGAATTTTTAAAAAATCCAAGAAAATTCACAGAGATGGGTGCAAGAATTCCAAAAGGAGTTTTATTGGTAGGGCAACCTGGAACAGGAAAAACACTTTTAGCAAAAGCAGTTGCAGGAGAGGCTGGTGTACCATTCTTCATTATAAGTGGTTCAGACTTTGTAGAAATGTTTGTTGGTGTAGGAGCTTCTAGAGTAAGAGATTTATTTGAAGAAGCAAAGAAAAAAGCACCATGTATTGTATTTATAGATGAGATAGATGCAGTTGGTCGTCAAAGAGGTGCAGGACTTGGCGGAGGACATGATGAAAGAGAACAAACACTAAATCAGTTATTAGTAGAGATGGATGGATTCTCAGCTAATGAAGGAGTAATTGTATTAGCTGCAACCAATAGACCAGACGTATTAGACAAAGCTTTATTAAGACCAGGAAGATTTGATAGACAAATAGTAGTATCGGCACCAGATGTTAAAGCAAGAGAGGAAATCTTAGAAGTTCATAGCAGAAAGAAGAAATTGGCACCAGATGTAGATTTAAAAACAATTGCGAAAAACACATCAGGATTTTCAGGTGCAGATTTGGAAAATGTATTAAATGAGGCGGCTTTATTGGCTGCAAGAAGAAATAAACCAGAAATTAGTATGACAGAAGTAGAAGATGCAATGGTTAAAGTAACAATGGGACCTGAAAAAAGGACTAGAGTTAGAAGCGAAAAAGAACAAAAATTAGTGGCATATCATGAGGCAGGGCATGCAGTTGTAAGTAGATTTTTACCAACACAAGATCCTGTTCATCAAATATCAATTATACCAAGAGGAATGGCTGGAGGATATACTATGTATAGACCAACAGAAGATAAGTCTTTTATGTCTAGAACAGAAATGATAGAAAATATAGTTTCACTATTAGGTGGAAGAGTATCAGAAAAATTGGTATTAGACGATATATCAACAGGAGCAAGTAATGATATAGAACGTGCAACGAAGATTGCAAGAAATATGGTTACAAAATATGGAATGAGTGAAAGAGTTGGCACTATAACCTTAGGACAAAATCAAGAAGAAGTATTTTTAGGAAGAGATTTTGCACAGAGCAAAGAGTATTCAGAAGAAACAGCTGCAATAATAGATGAAGAAGTAAAAAGTATAATTGATTATGCATATAAAAAAGCAGCAGAAATATTAAATGCTAATATGGACAAATTACATGTTGTAGCAGGAATATTGTTAGAAAAAGAAAAAATAGATGGAGAAGAATTTGATGCAATATTCAATAATTAAAATTATAAAAAATTAAAGGAGCTTATACTCCTTTAATTTTTTTATGCCTTAATGTGCATCTTGTATTTCTGGTTTCATAGAAACAGCTATTAGTGTACCTTCTTCTACAGAAGTGCCTGCAATAGGATCTTGACTTATAACTATTCCAGAACCACTAACTTGAATATTTAAATTTCGTTCCTTTAAAATTGTTCTTGCCTCGGATAAAGACTTTCCTTTTAAATCTGGAACTGTTTGTGATACTCTTGCTTCATGTCCAGCAGAATATATTTTAACAATAGAGTCTTTCAGTAATTGGGTTCCAGCTTTAGGCATTTGTTCTGTGACAATTTCTTCAGAACCTCCTGATATAATACAATTAAAGCCTGCGTTTTCTATAATTTTATTTGCTTCTGCAATAGTTTTGTTTACTACATTTGGTAGTGTAGTAGTAGAATTTGAGCTACTGCTTCCAGTAGTTGAGCCACTACTGTCAGAAGGAATTTGTAAATATGGTAATACTTCTGTTAATATTTGAGAAGCAACAGGTCCAGCAATTTGACCACCTTGATGACTATCTCCCTCAGGAGCATATAATGTTACAAGAGCAACAACTTCTGGACTTTCTACAGGGGAAATAGCAATATATGACGCAACATATCCATCTTCCTCTGCACCTGGTGATGGTTCTGATGTTCCGGTTTTTCCTGCCACAGAGTAGCCTGTAACTCTTCCGTACCTTCCTGTACCAGATGTTACTACCGATTCCATCATATTTAAAAGATTTTCAGATGTTTCCTTAGAAACTACTTGTCTTATTACTGTTGTATCTATATTTGTGGTTGCACCAGTATCAGTATTTGTAACCTGTTTTATTATTTTAGGTTGAACTAATATGCCATCATTTGCTATACAACATATAGCGGTTGCCATTTGCAATGGTGTTATACCAAATCTTTGACCAAATGAAGAGGTAGCCAGCTCAACAGGACCAACATCTTCTAAGTCCCAGAAGTTTCCGCTAACATCACCAGAAGTTAAATTGGTTGAGTCAAATAAACCAAAAGCTTCAAAATATTTATATAGTGTTTTAGCACCAATCTTCTCGCCTAATTCCATAAATGCTGGGTTACAAGAATTGCACAAAGCATCTCTTAAACTTTGTTTACCATGGCCAGGTATACCTTTCCAACAATAAATGGTATTTCCAGCTACAACATGATATCCAGGACAATCAAAAACATTTTTTTCATCAGGAGAAACCAAATTTTCTTCTAAACCAATTGCAGCAGTTATAACCTTAAAAACAGAACCAGGTTCATATCTATCGGAAAGAGCTCTATTTCTCCACATACTATACATAGCATTAGACTTTTGCTCAGAAGTCATTTCTTTCCACTTGTCCTCAGTAATACTTGTGACTTTATAAGGAGTGTTTAAATTATAGTTTGGGTAAGTTGCCATTGCCAAAATGTCACCATTATTTGGATTCATAATTATAACATTTCCGCCACGAGCACAATTATTTTCTTTGCAAGCCTGTTCCAAATATTTTTCAGCAATAGCCTGAATATTTACATCTAATGTTAATGTTATATTATTACCATTTTCTGCAACAAATAGGGTCTCGTTCTGGTCAGGAATGAATTCTTGAATTGCATCTTGAGAAGTAATTATCCTTCCAGGTGTACCAGTTAATAAAGAATCAAATTCATTTTCTAATCCCTCTAAGCCTCTATTTTCATCTCCACAAAAACCTATTAAATTTGATGCTAAATTATTGTAAGGATAATATCTTTTGGTATCTTCATCTATATTAATGCCAGAATAAATCTTTTCCTCTTCCATCCATTTTTTCAGTTTATCAATTTTGTCTTTTTGAACCTTTGAAACAATTGTCTCTAACCAGCTTGTGCTATTAACTTTAGCTAAAGTTTTTTCATAATCTAATTCAAAGATCTCTGAAAAAGCTTTCGCAACTTTCTCTTTTAAAGCTTTAGTTTTAATTTCTTCTAATTCTTTGTTTTCCTCAGATACTTTTATAAGGTCTGGATTAATGGTAACAGTATCTACAGCAGCGCTTATAGCTAACTCTTTTCCGTTTGTATCATATATAGTACCTCTTTTAGGACTTATTGCTCTACTAGTAATTAATTGACTATACATTTGTTCCTTTAACCAAGGACCTTTAATAAATTGTAACCAAAATAAACGTCCAATTAGCAATAAAAACACACAAAATATTGCAATCATACCATTTCTTAATCTCAGAGCCCTAGAGTATTTTGGGGCTTTGCTTTTGTTCTTTGTATTCATTTTACACCTACTTTTTTAATAATAACAACATTTTATTATATAATAAAACAAAAATCAATGCTTTTAAACAATGTTTAATACATTGCAATATCAACATAAACATGATAAAATATAAACATAATTTATACATAATAGGAGAATTGAATTAACAATGAATAATGTGTACGATGAAACTAAGTTTCTAATGAAAAAATATAATATTACTGCTAATAAAAGCTTAGGTCAAAACTTTTTGGTTGATGATGAATCTATAGAAAAAATAGTAGAGGCCTCTGACTTAACAACAGATGACTTGGTAATAGAAATTGGGCCAGGTCTTGGAACTTTAACCCAAAAGCTATTAGAAAAAGCTAAAAAGGTAATTGCAATAGAGCTTGATAAAAAAATGATTAAAGTATTACAAGACAGATTTTTATTATACACAAACCTAGAAATTATAAATGAGGATGTATTAAAAGTAGATTTAAAGGAAGTAATAGAGAAAAATGGATTTAAAACAGCCAAAATTGTTGCAAATCTTCCTTACTATATTACAACTCCTATTATTATGCAGTTGTTGGAAAAAAAACTACCAATAGAAACAATAACAGTAATGATACAAAAAGAAGTGGCAGAAAGATTAACAGCAATTCCAGGAGATAAAAATTCTGGAGCGATTACATATTCGGTGTATTATTATTCAAATCCAAAAGTAATATTAAATGTTGAAAATTATAAATTTATTCCAGCACCAGAAGTTGATTCTCAAGTTATAAAATTAGTACTAAGGGATGAACCAGTGGTTAAACCTATAAACGAAGAATTATTTTTTAGATTAATAAAAATAAGCTTTATGCAAAGAAGAAAAACATTAATAAATAGCTTATTAAATGGTGGAATAATAAAAAGTAAGCAACAAGCAATAGACATATTTAACGAATTGGGAATTGAATTAAATACAAGAGGAGAAAAGTTAACAATTGAACAATTTTGTGAAATTTCAAATTTGCTGGCAAAGTGTATTTAAAAATACAAAAATGTATGCTATAATAAATATATAATAGGAGATAAGTATGAATCAAATTCTTGTAACAGAAAAACTGTATATTACGCCAGAATTTAAGAGAAAAAGAATGCTTTATAAAATTGAATTCTTTTTATCTGTTTTTTTGGTGTTTGCTTTATTTTCTTATTATGTTTATGCAGAGTATGATAGAAATAAAAATGAAAAAGTATCACAAGAAATATTAAATCAGATTGCTGCAACGAATGCAATAGACACAACAACAAGACAGCCAGAAGATGACATTATTAGAGTAATTATAGACGACCAAGAAGAATTGACACCGGAGCAAGCAAAAAGAATAGAAGAAGTGCAAGAGAATTCAATAATATATACTGCTTCAAATGGAGTGGAATATGAAACAGATGCTATTTTAAACATACCAAGACTAGGAATAAATTATCCAGTGTTAACAGATACATCAGACGAATTATTAGAAATTTCGCTTAATAAATATTGGGGACCAGATCCAAATGAGGTGGGAAATTACTGCATAGTAGGTCATAATTATAGAAATGGAAAGATGTTTGGAACATTAAGCTCTATAAAAAATGGTGACATAGCAGAATTGACAGATGGATATGGCAGAAGAATAAAATATCAAGTATATGATAAATATGTCGTTAAACCAACAGATACAGGATGTACAACTCAGCATACAAATGGACAAAAAGAACTAACATTAATAACCTGCACAAACTATGGAAAGGAAAGACTTGTAGTAAAGTGTAGGGCAATATAGTTATTTTAATATTTTTATAGCTTCTGTGGTATCTTTTTCCTTTTTACTAATAAGGAAAACAAATATTGCTGTAGCTACAAAAGTGATGACATAAGATACTATAACTATAGAAATCTTTCCATTAGATAATCCGCTACCAGCTATGGTAGAAGAAATTGTAGATGGAAATCTTAAAAAAGTTGCAATTAATATAAATTTAATAGGTGGTATTGGAAATAAAAATCCAATATATGTCAATAAGTCTTTAGGAGTGCCAGGTGTAAAGAATAGTATACACATTAGCACTTCTGCTTTTTTAGGATTTTTAAATAATTTGCTGTTTTCAATTTTTTGAATTTTTTCTTTTGAGAATGTATTGTATAAATACTTTTTTCCGAATTTTCCAACAAGCAAATAAATTAAAGTAGTAGTAATAAAGACAGATACAATTATAAAAATAGTACCTCCAATAGGACCATAACACATACCGGCTAAAATTTCTAAAGGCTCGCCTGGCAAAACAACTAAAACAATTTGAAGAAGTTGAAGCATAAATAAAACAATAATTCCCCAAACTCCAAGATTATCAATTTCATTTTTAAATGCCAGCTGACCTTCGTGAGTTGATAAATTAATTATAAACGGAAATAAATATAAAATTACTCCAATTATTAACAATATTGAAAAAGTAAGCAACAATGCTTTTATTATTTTATTTTTCATAAAGCTATTCAAATCCTCCTAATAATACAATAATATATATAATAACACAAAAGTTGATAAAAAACTATAGTACAATTTATTTATTAATGATATAATTCTAAATAGAGTTTTATATAAAGTTTATTGTATAATATTCAAATTAAAAGTTTAACAAGAAAAGGTGTATTAAATGTATTTAAAAAGATTAGAACTACAAGGCTTTAAGTCTTTTGCAGATAAAACAATATTGGAATTTAAGCCAGGAATTACCTCAGTTATAGGACCAAATGGATCAGGAAAAAGCAATATATCAGATGCCATAAGATGGGTCCTAGGAGAGCAAAGCATGAAATCTTTAAGAGGTGCAAAATCGGAAGATATAATATTTGCAGGAACTCAAGAAAGAAAGTCGCTTGGATTTGCCGAAGTCTCAATTGTTATAGACAATTCTGACGCAAAGTTGCCAATAGAATATGCAGAAGTTACAGTAACAAGAAAAATATATAGAAATGGGGAAACAGGCTATTTTATAAACAAAACTCCTTGCAGATTAAAAGATATTTTAGAGCTATTTATGGACACAGGAATAGGAAAAGATGGATACAGCATAATAGGACAAGGAAAAATAGATGAAATATTATCAAACAAATCAGAAGATAGAAGGCATATATTTGAAGAAGCGGCAGGCATTGTAAAATATAGAACTAGAAAGCAAGAATCTGAAAAAAAGATGGAACAAACAAAGCTTAATTTATTAAGAATTAATGATATTTTAACAGAGATAGAAGGCAATATAGAACCATTAAAAGCACAATCTGAAAAGGCAAAACAATATTTAAATTTAAGAGAAGAATTAAAAAACATAGAGGTTGGATTATTTGTATATAACATAAATTCATATAAAGAAAAGTTAAAGCAAATTGTACAAGATGAAGAAATAATGGTTGCACAAAAAGAGACAGAGGATGAAAAATTGACATCTATACAAGAGTTAAAAGACTCTTTAAAAAGAGAAATAGACGAAATAATATTACAAATAGAGCAAATGCAAAATATTGGCTTTGAGAGTTCCAATAAAATAGAAAAAATGAATTCAGAAATTGGAATATCAAAAGAGAGAATACAAAATAATTTAAATAATAAAGAAAGACTTCAAATAGAAATACAAGAATTTGAGACAAGAATAAAAGAATTAGAAGAAGAAGAAAAACAAAGACAAGAGAAAAAAGCTAATTTATTTCAAAATAAAGAAAAATTTGAAGCTGAATTAAAACAAAAAGAAGAAGAATTATCTAAATTAACTAAAAACTTATCTGAAAAAGAGTTAGAAATAGAAGAAAAAAAGCAAAAAATAGAGGGTAATACAGATAAGAAATATGAGGTTTTAGCAGATATAAGTGCACAAGAAGCAAACTATGAAAACCTAGAAAAACGCAAGAAAGCTATAAAATTAGAATTAGAAAA
>ULKJ01002803.1_pt1 | contig 10803 bp, 7 predicted proteins | sample 1951121 | NCBI WGS metagenome assembly ULKJ01 (sample SAMEA4835497, study PRJEB28245) | human gut metagenome | biome: gut microbiome; material: fecal sample | place: Denmark | collected 2008 | reverse complement strand
ATTGAAAATGCAAAGCAGGACGATATTGCCCTGAAGATAGATACAGCACTTTATACGATTGAAAAGAACAACCCGGCACTGAAAGGTGCTTTGCCGGATAACTATTACTCCCGCTTACATATTGATACTGCAAAGTTAGCTTCTTTGCTTGATGAAATCAATCGTATCAATACAGATGATAAAGAGAACGACATTATAGGTCGTGTATATGAGTATTTCCTTAGTAAGTTCGCTCTTGCAGAAGGAAAAGGTAAAGGAGAGTTCTACACACCAAAGTGTATTGTAAACCTGATTGCCGAAATGCTTGAGCCTTACGATGGAATACTTTATGACCCTTGTTGCGGTTCGGGCGGTATGTTTGTGCAGTCCATCAAGTTCGTAGAAGCACACAGCGGTAATAAAAAGAAAGTGTCTATTTACGGTCAGGAATACACAAATACCACTTTCAAACTGGCAAAAATGAACTTAGCTATCCGTGGTATTTCTGCAAATCTTGGAGAAATGGCAGCCAATACATTTACCAATGACCAGCACAAAGACCTTAAAGCAGATTTCATTATGGCAAACCCGCCTTTCAATCAGAAGCAGTGGAGAGCCGAAAATGAGCTTGTAGATGACCCTCGTTGGAACGGCTATGAAGTTCCGCCGACAAGTAATGCAAACTATGGTTGGATACTGAATATTGTTTCCAAACTCTCTCAAAACGGTGTAGCAGGTTTCCTGCTTGCCAATGGTGCATTATCTGATGATGGTACAGAGCTAAAAATCAGACAGCAGCTTATAGAAAATCATTTGGTAGAAGCAATCATTATTCTTCCGAGAAACCTTTTCTATACCACAGACATCAGCGTTACCCTTTGGGTACTCAATAAGAATAAAAAGGCTCGTGTTGTGGAACAGAATGGAAAGCTAAAACGCTATCGTAATCGAGAAGATGAAATACTTTTTATGGATTTACGACAGATGGGCAGTCCTTATGAGAAGAAGTACATTGAATTGACAGAGGAAGATAGAGCCAAAGTTACAAGTGTATATCATAACTGGCAGCAGGAAGGCTATGAGGAAACTTATGAGAATGTACCGGAATTTTGCTATTCTGCTTCTTTTGATGAAGTAAAGGAAAAAGGATTTACTCTTGTACCGAGCAGATATATTGAGTTTGTCAACCGTGATGAGAACATCGACTTTGATACCAAAATGAAATCATTGCAGGGAGAACTCAAAGAACTTCTTGCTCAAGAGGAAAAATCTAAATCAGATTTGCTTGCTGTATTTAAGGAGTTGGGATATGAAATCGAATTATGATATTTTAGGAAACCATATCCGACTGATTGATACTCGGAACAGAGAAAGCATAACAGACAGAGTTTTGGGAATTAACATAGACAAGTTCTTTATGCCGTCGGTTGCAAATGTCATTGGTACGGATTTGAGTAAATATAAACTGATAACAAAAGGAAAGTTTGCGTGTAATCCAATGCACGTTGGTCGTGATGAACGACTTCCGGTTGCATTGTATGATGAAGAAGAACCTGCTATTGTTTCTCCGGCGTATTTTATGTTTGAGGTAGTAGATAACAGCATTTTGAATGAAGATTATCTGATGATGTGGTTTCGCAGACCGGAATTTGACCGTATTTGTTGGTTACATACTGACGGAAGTGTTCGTGGTGGGATTACTTGGGACGATATTTGCAGACTGGAATTGCCTATCCCGCCTATTGAAAAACAGCTTGAAATAGTGAACAGTTATAAGGCGATTACGGAGAGAATTGCTTTAAAGAAGAAGATAAATGATAATTTAGTAGCTGTTGGAACTGCTTCTATCCAAAAGAATGTCGGCAGAGGTGCATTGATAAATCTGACCGAGGCAGAAATGGATAGCTTGACATTTCCAGAGGATTTTAAGGTTAAAACCGTATCCGAGTTTTGTGCTGAAACAAAATCCGGTTCGACACCATCCCGTATCAATAATGAATACTGGGAAAACGGAACGATTTCTTGGGTCAAATCTGGCGAGGTGCATAACAATATCACTTTGCAGACAGAAGAATATATTACCCCGTTGGGATTAACCGAAAGTTCCACAAAACTACTTCCCAAAGACACCGTTTTGATGGCGATGTATGGTGTTACAGCAGGAGAAGTTGGGTATCTCGCAATCGAGGCAACTACCAATCAAGCAATCTGCGGTATGATATGTCGCTCAAAAGCAGAAGCAGCATACTTGTACTTCTCGCTTATTCAAAGTCAAGCGAAGATAAGCAGACTTTCTAATGGTGGAGCACAGGATAACCTTAGTAAAAACTTCATTGACAACATAAAGATTGCAGTTCCTCCGTCCGAGTTCATCGAAAAGTTAAATCTTGCCGCAATCGTTGAGCAAATGACTTTGAATACAAAAGAAATTACCCTACTTGAAGAACTACAAGCCACGGTTTTAGCACAGCTTTCAAGCCACTAAATTATCATTTACTGCAAGGAGTGTGAAAAATGGATAAAGAAAAGTTAATCAAACTTGCAGAGGATTTATATCAAAGTGCATTTGACGCTAATGCGTATTATGCAATTATGATGCAGTATAGAGAAATGAGCAAGAAGTATAATAATGAAATGAATCTTTCGCCTGCCTTTTATCAAGTAGTGTATGGGGCGTTGCAAAAGGCTTGTTTTATGGAAATTGCAAAATTGTATGATAAAACAAAAGACGTTGTTTCAGTTGGTTTGCTCTTAAAGTATTGCAGAGATAATTTGGACTTATTTCCAGAATATAGAGATATAGTAACAATTAAGGAAGATGGTAGAGAATATTCTTTCCAAGTGCCATATCAGCATCATTTGAAACCAACGGAAGAATGTTTCTATGAAAATGAAGTGAACAGCCAAAGAGAAATTCTAAAACTGTTTGATACACCTGATTTTGAAAAAATACCAGTACGGGTTAATCTGACATTTTCAGAGTTTTTAGAATTATATCAAAAGCGTTTTTGTTCTCTTAGCAAGAAACAAGAGAATATTCGTGTTCAAAGAAATAAAATATATGCTCATAATGACGAAAAACATATTTTAACAGAAGAAAAGGTGTGGGATAAAAATCCAGTTACATATCCTGATATTCAGGAGTTGATAGATTTTGCTCTTGATTGCACAAGGCTAATACTTGGGGCATTGACTGGAGTGAGCCGTGCAGTAAGTTATGGAAATATAGATGATATGGAGGGAACTCTAATGCTTGCAAAATTGGGACTGAAATATCAGGATTATGAAATGGAACAGCGACATAAGCAAATATTGAAAGAGATATATGCCGATAAAAAGGAGTGAACGCAATGGCAAATTTTAATGAACACGCATTGGAAATGTCAATAATGGAGTTGTTCAAAGACGAGGAATACACCTATGTCAGCGGCGACCAGATACACAGAGAAAGGACGGAGGTTCTGCTTACGGACGACCTGAAGCAATACCTCTATAATCGCTATGCGAAAGACGGTATCACACCGAGTGAGGTGGATAGTGTCATTCTAATGCTGCGTAATATTTCCGGTACGATTTATGAAGCAAACAAAGCTGTATTTAAGTTGCTCTGCGATGGATTTATTCTTAACCGTGAGGATAGAACGCAGAAAGACCTCTATATTGAACTTATTGATTTTGACACTCCCGAAAACAATATTTTCAAAGCGGTTAATCAGTTTGAAATTGAAGGCGTAAATAATCAGTTACGTATTCCTGATGGTATTGTGTTCGTAAATGGTATTCCTGTTGTTGTTCTTGAATTTAAGAGTGCGGTACAAGAAAATACGACCATAATGGACGCATATAAGCAGCTTACAATCCGTTACCGTAGAGATATTCCGGAGATTTTTAAATACAATGCGTTTGTTGTTATCAGTGACGGTGCAAATAATAAATACGGTTCTTTCTTCAGCCCGTATGACTTCTTCTATGCGTGGAGAAAGATAAACTCAGACGATAAAGAACTGGACGGTATCAATTCTCTTGTAACAATGATAAAGGGACTTTTCCGAAAAGACCGTTTACTTGAAGTTATCAAAGATTTTATTTATTTTCCGGATAACTCAGATAAGGATTTGAAGATAGTGTGCCGTTATCCACAGTTCTTTGCGGCAAATAAATTGTATGAGAATATCAAGGCTCATCTTCGCCCTGAAGGAGATGGTAAAGGTGGTACATACTTCGGAGCGACAGGGTGCGGCAAGAGTTATACAATGCTTTTCCTTACCCGTATGCTGATGAAAAGCAAATACTTTTCTTCTCCGACTATTCTCATTATTACGGATAGAACAGACCTTGACGACCAGCTTTCCAAACAGTTTGTCGGTTCAAAGAAATATATCGGAGATGAAACTGTTGTAAGTATTGAGTCCCGTGAGAAACTTCGTGAGGAGCTTCAGGGACGAGAGAGTGGCGGTGTTTATCTGACGACCATTCAGAAATTCACAGAGGATTTGCAGCTTCTTACGGACAGAACAAATGTTATTTGTATTTCTGATGAAGCACACAGAAGCCAAATCAATCTCGACCAAAAGGTTAAGATTACAGAGTCAGGTGTTCAGAAAACCTATGGATTTGCCAAGTATCTGCACGACTCTTTACCAAATGCAACTTATGTTGGATTTACCGGAACTCCGGTTGATGGAACAATCGAAGTCTTTGGTGGTGTTGTAGACGCATATACAATGACAGAAGCAGTTAAGGACGGTATTACAGTTAATCTTGTTTACGATGGTCGTGCAGCTAAAGTTATGCTTAATCAGGACAAGGTAAGACAGATTGAAGAATACTATGCTCAGTGTGAACTTGAGGGAGCAAATGAACATCAAATAGAAGAAAGCCAGAAAGCAGTTGCCAAAATGGAAGTTATTATTGGCGACCCTGACAGACTTCGTGCTGTTGCGGAGGACTTTATCAAGCATTATGAAACCCGTGTGGCAGAAGGTGCAACCGTAGCAGGTAAAGCAATGTTTGTATGTTCCAACCGAAATATAGCATACGATTTCTATAAGATAGTAAAGGAACTCAGACCGGAATGGACAGAAAAGAAGATTTGTGATGATGGTGTTGTTCTGAGTGAGAAAGATAAAAAAGAGTTGAAGCCAATGGAAAAAATTAAGTTGGTTATGACTCGTAATAAAGATGATGAAAAAGACCTCTTTGATATGCTTGGCACTAAAGAGGATAGGAAAGAATTTGACCGTCAATTTAAAAATCCGAAGTCAAACTTTAAGATTGCCATTGTTGTAGATATGTGGCTGACTGGTTTTGATGTGCCGGAGCTTGATACGATTTATATTGATAAGCCTATTCAGCAGCATACCCTTATTCAGACGATTTCCCGTGTAAATCGTGTATGCGAGGGCAAGGATAAAGGCTTGATTGTTGACTACATAGGTATCAAGAAAAATATGAACACTGCCCTCAAGAAATATACGAATTTTGAAAGCGAAGAATTTGAAGGTGTGGAGCAGTCTATCACGATTGTAAAAGACCAGTTAGAAGTTCTTGGTCAGATGTTCCATAACTTTAACAGCAGTGATTTCTTCAATGGTTCGCCTACCGAACAGCTTGCCTGCCTGAACCGTGCGGTTGAGTATGTGCAGTTGTCTGAAGAACTGGAAAGAAGATTTATGGCAGCAGTCAAGAGAATGAAACAGGCATTTAACCTTTGTAGTTCAAGTGAGAAATTCTCCGATGAAGATAAGGATTATATCCATTTTTATTGTGCTGTCCGTTCTATCCTTTTCAAGTTGACAAAAGGCGATGCACCGGATATTGAGCAGATGAATGCTCGTGTCCGCAAAATGCTTGAGGGTGCAATTCAGTCTGATGGCATTGAGGAATTGTTTGAAACCGGAAAACATATATCGGTTGATATTTTCAGTGATGAATATATGGATAAGATAAATGCTATTCAGTTGCCGAATACGAAAATCAAGATACTTCAAAGACTTCTTTCTCAGGCGATTGACGAGTTTAAGAAAGTCAATAAGATTATGGGTGTGGAATTTGCAGACAGACTCAAGAAAGTTGTTGATGAGTATAATAACCGACGTCGTGATGAAGCGTATGCCAATGAAGTCCTTGATGATGTTGCGGAGCAGCTTGCACAGTTGTTGTCTGAACTGAAAACAGAAAAGAACTCCTTCAAGAATATGGGAATAGATTATGAAGAAAAGGCTTTCTATGATATTTTGAAAGCAGTTTCCAAGAAGTTTGAGTTTGAATATCCGGACGATAAAATGATTGAACTTTCCAAAAGGATAAAGCTGATTGTTGATGATAAGTCACGCTATACCGATTGGTCTGCCCGTGATGATATTAAGGCAAACTTGCAAGTGGATTTGATATTGCTGCTTGATGAGTTCGGCTATCCGCCAGTAACCATTGATGATGTTTACAAGGAAGTTCTTGAGCAGGCAGAGAATTTCAAGAAGTATGCACAGTAAATGAGAGGTGTAAATGTAAATATGTTTTATGACGATTTAAATACAGAAGAACAAGTATCATACCTTATTAAACCAATCCTTCAAGTCCTTCAGGAAGCAGGTGGACAGTTAGAGCGTTCTGAAATTAGAGACAGAATTAGTGAGTTAGATGAGCATATTGCTGAATTTGAACAGAAACTATATACATCTAATAAAACAGGAAATCAGTACAAAAAATTTGATTTTAAGTTTAATTTTGCTATTAAAGAGCTTAGTTATGTCGGACTCATATCTTATGTGAAATTCAATCCAAAGATTACACTTACTCAAGATGGAGCAAATGTAGATTTAACAGATTTTGATGTTAAGACAGAAGTAAGGGATAAGGCACGAAGCTATTGGGAGGAACATTCGACTAAGAACAAATCGAAAAACAAGCCAGTAGAAACACTGGAGGTTGAAGATGAGGAGAATGAATCCACAGATGACGAATTGTTAGATGATTTCAAGGTAAAACTTCAGAGTGCAATCGCAAATATGTCTCCAGCAAAGTTTGAACAATTTTCACGAGCACTTCTTACAAAGATGGGAGTGGAGTTTACCAACAAAGGCGTTCAGGTGTCAAATGATGGTGGTATTGATGGTTATGGATATCACGTAGATGCCGATGATTTTAGAACAACCAGAGTGGTTATTCAGTGTAAAAGATTTAATTCAAATCCAGTGAGTGAGCCGGATATCAATCAATTTCTTGGGGCAATGAACAAATATCAAGCCGATTATGGAGTATTTATTACTAATAGCCGATTTACCAATAAGGCAAGAGAGGCTGCGAGAGAAGGTACGCCGATAACATTGATTGACGGAAATGATTTAATCAGACTGGTCATTAAATATGAATTATATATAACGCCAGTTACAACATATGTATTGGATGGTTTCTATACCGAGGATTGACACTAAGAGTGATTTGGCATCTCCTCACTGTATATTCGCAAAATTTACAAAGGCTGTTATGAAACTAAATTAACAGACCGAAAAGAGGTATGAATATGGGCGAGATTGTAAAAATGGATAATGGAAAAGACAATGAGATAATGGCAATGATGAACGATGCATCGTTGTGTCCGCTGTTAGAGGAAACAAAAGTTGGTGTTTCCAATTACACAAAATTACCAGTAACAAGATTGGCAGCTATGGGAACAGCGTTTCAACCATTGACAACTGCTGTGCAAACCGCAGTAACCGGAGCTGGTGGAAGTGGATTGTACTATGTTAATACAGCTGGAAAAACAATGTTTCAGATGAAGGAAACGGGCAATTTTATCGGTTCTCTGAAAACATCAGCAGGTTTGGTTGGCGGCGGACAGGCTCAGATGATGCCGCTTGCTTTTGACCCGACAATGCTTTTTATGGCGGCTGCACTTGCGAATATTGATAAAAAACTGGATTCTATAAAAGAAATGCAACAGGAAATGATGGATTTTCTTGTTCAGAAAGAAAAGGCTGAATTAAAAGGAAATCTTACATTTCTGTATGATGTGTTCAATAATTACAAGTATAACTGGAATAATGAAATGTACAAAAATAGCAATCATACAATGGTGCTTGCCATAAAAAAAGAAGCAGAAGCAAAGATAGTATTTTACCGTGAACAGATAATTGCCAAAGTAAATAAGAAGTCTTTGATTCATAGCGACCAGACGGTAAATAAGCAGTTGCAGGCGGTACAAGACCAATTTAAAGATTACCAACTTGCGTTATATACACTTGCATTCTCCTCATTCCTAGATGTAATGCTTGTGGGAAATTATGACAAAGAGTATTTGTCCGGTATTTCAGAAAAATTGGATGATTATTCGATGAAATACAGAGAACTTTATACGCAGTGCTATGAAGAAATATCTGGATATTCTTCTACTTCCATACAATCCTCTTTGCTGAAAGGATTGTCAAAGACAACGAAAGCAGTCGGCAAGATTGTAGAGCGGATACCAGTTGTTGGAGATACGCAGGCTGATGAAACGCTCATTGCAGCAGGGGAAAAGCTTAGCGACATAGGAACAGAAAAAATCCGCAAACAGATGCGGCAGTTAATTGAACGACAGAGTAACTTTGTCCGTCCGTTTATTGATAATATTGATACTGTAAATCGGCTGAATAATAATCCGGTACAGTTATTAGTAGATAAGGACAATCTTTATATTGCAACGATAGCATAATTTACTCAAAGGAATTTTAGAAGGGGGCATAGAATGATGGCAAAGCAAAAGACCTATATCGCAATTGACCTCAAATCATTCTATGCTTCTGTGGAGTGTAAAGAGCGAAATCGTGACCCTTTGACAACAAATCTTGTGGTTGCAGATAAAAGCAGGACAGAGAAAACCATCTGCCTTGCGGTATCTCCGTCATTAAAAAGTTATGGGATACCCGGCAGACCACGCTTGTTTGAAGTCGTGCAAAAGGTAAAAGAAGCTAATAACAACCGAAGATGGAAAGCACCAAATCGTACATTTACTGGTTCATCTGATGACAGTACAGAATTAAATGCGAATCCAGCATTGGAGATTGATTATATCGTTGCACCACCTCGTATGGCATACTATCTGGAGTATAGCACTAAGATTTACAGTGTTTACTTGAAATACATTGCTCCGGAAGATATATTCCCTTACTCGATTGATGAAGTATTCATAGATGCAACAAATTATCTGAACACCTATCAGATGACTGCAAGGGAACTTGCCATGACGATGATACAGGATGTTTTGAAAACAACAGGAATCACAGCAACAGCCGGAATCGGCACGAATATGTACTTGTGTAAAATTGCGATGGATATCGTGGCAAAGCATATTGAGCCGGACAAGGACGGTGTGCGAATAGCTGAATTGGATGAAATGTCATATCGCCGGAAATTGTGGAGTCATCGCCCGATAACCGATTTCTGGAGAGTCGGAAATGGTTATGCGAAGAAGTTAGAGGAACACGGACTTTATACAATGGGCGATATTGCAAGATGTTCTATCGGAAAGCCGAATGAACTGTATAACGAGGAATTGCTGTACAAGCTGTTCGGTATCAATGCGGAATTGCTAATTGACCATGCTTGGGGATATGAACCTTGTACGATGGAGCAGGTCAAAGCCTATAAGCCGGAAACCAATAGTGTATGTTCAGGACAGGTACTTCACTGCCCGTATGATTACGAAAAGGCAAAGTTGATTGTAAAAGAAATGACCGACCAAATGGTGCTTGATTTGGTGGATAAAGGACTTGTAACTGACCAGCTTGTGTTGACAATCGGCTATGATATTGAGAATTTAAGTAATCCGAACCTAAAATATCAATACAAAGGCGAGGTTACGATTGACCGATATGGACGCAAAGTTCCAAAGCACGCACACGGAACAGCGAATCTTGAGAAAAAGACTTCCTCTACTCGATTGATTACCAACGCCGTGATGGACTTGTATGACAGGATAGTTGACGAGCATTTGCTTGTACGCAGAATAACAATCACAGCGAATAAACTTGTTGATGAAAAATCCGTCAAGCAGGAAGATGAATACCAGCAACTCGACCTCTTTACCGATTACGAAGCACAGAGGAAGAAGCAGGCGGAGGAAGAAGAAAAATTAGAACGGGAAAGGCGTATGCAAGAAGCAATGCTGAGTATCAAAAAGAAGTTTGGCAAGAATGCTGTGTTGAAGGGAATGAACCTTGAAGAAGGTGCAACCGCCAAAGACCGAAACGAGCAAATCGGCGGTCATAAGGCTTAAACAAACTGGAATTTGAGGAATAAAATATGGGCATATTAGAAATAGTTTTTAATTCAAGAAAATTTGATTTGAATGATGATGTTCTGATGGGATTTGATAATTACTTTGATAAAAAAAGTAAGGATTATAATAGTTTTTGTTTAGACGAAGAAGATATTAATCCTTTACAAAACTTTGTAGCACAGATTAAGTCTGCTGACTCAGATAGTGTAATTTATGTATCTACTTATGGCTATGAAATCACAAATAGTAAAGGAGAAAAATCAACATACGCCGATGCTCTTTGGATTGACACAGTTTTACCTATTTCCCAAATAGAGAGATATATTGAAAAAAGTGGTGTTGCTGAACCAAGTAATATTTCTTTTGTTGGAGATAGTGATGAATGTGGAAACTATAAAGTATGGATTATAGCTCAGGAAGAGAATAATCCTCATATTATAGAGTTGACTGACCGCAAGAAGATAGACCATATGATAATATTATATTGGGATTGATAAGTTATAAAATTCCCATTTATTGGGAAGTCACTGAGAACGAAAAATCGTTAAGGAAAGAATCGAAGGTGG
>ULKJ01018823.1_pt1 | contig 11392 bp, 14 predicted proteins | sample 1951121 | NCBI WGS metagenome assembly ULKJ01 (sample SAMEA4835497, study PRJEB28245) | human gut metagenome | biome: gut microbiome; material: fecal sample | place: Denmark | collected 2008 | reverse complement strand
AACCGCCGTGCGCTGTGCGCACCGAACCACCTTTCGGTGCTGACGCTTGGGCAATTTGCACAAGTGCGGCCCTGCGCTATTAAACGAATCCACCCACCACGAAAATCCGTGCTATTTGGCACGGTTTTTCTTTTATAAAGACCTTAGCCTTTTAGCAGTATTTTCGTGGTTCTATCGCGCAACCGATATATGCTATCAGTTTACAGATGGGCAAAACTTCAAGCCACAATTCCGCTATATCGCTTGCTTGGTGATAAATAGGTGCTTTTTTGTATGTGAAGGGGGGGGGGATTAGGCTGTTTTCAAACAGCCACACGCTTTGCGTGTCGAACCACCTTTCGGTGTGCACACTTCGCTTTGGCAAGTAAACTTGCACGCTCGCTATTAAACGAATCCACACATCGGTCAATACAATCTATATTTCATAATCTGTTAAATCTGCCGTGTTAGATTGATATAACGGATGAATCGGATTGCCGGCTTTTGTTAGTTTTATTATCTTTATGGTTTTTCTGTCTTTTATACTTAATATTTGCAGTATTTCATTTAGGCATTCTTTTAGGTATTTGCGTTTTGTTATTAGATTGCCATATGCAAGAAGTATATCGCACTTTGGATACAGTTGTGATATTTTATTGATATATAACAAATTGTTTTGAAACAAATTTTTATCACATTCGGCATGTAGGTCGTTAGGATTTGTTGATCTTTGTGGGGTTTTCGCATATAGGAGCAAATAATGGCGAAATGGAACGAAAGCGAACATCCAAGAGACGATGACGGAAAGTTTACGGACGGAACCGGTGGCGGCAGGACGCATTGGATAACATCGAAGCGTGACTTTTCTAACGTGCAGGCTAGTGTGGCTCAACGTGTCTTTGATGACGATGAAACAGCAAGTTTTACAGAAGTGAAACAAGTTGAAGACTTGATAAAAAACAAAAAATGGTTTATAGTAAAAAATATCAATGGCACAGAGTATAATAGCAATGAAGCCATCTCGCTCGAAGGTTGTGATTTGCAATCCGCAAGGGGCGTATTCAAAGCACATCAGACACTATACGAAAGGTTCCCACAACTTATCGGTAAATTGGCTGGTATGAATGCAACTAAAATTGTATCGACAGAAATGGCACGATGCTCAATGGGATTTGGTTGCGGTGGATTGGTTGTAAACACATTTTGGTATGGAAACAATGAAGTACTACAAAAGTCTTATGTTGACAGTGTAATAAAAAACTTTCATCCGCAAGGAACAGAAGCTAATGCTGCTGTATCGGTAACAATGCACGAACTGGGGCACGCAATTGATGACTATTTATCATCGATTAGTGGCAAAAATGGCTTTCTGTCACACTCATTAAGACCAAAAATAATGAAACAGTGTGGATATTCAATAAATGACATCCAAACGCAAGTAAGTGAATATGCCGGAACAGATGCGGAAGAATGGTTCGCGGAATGCTGGTGTGAGTACATGGTCAGCTCGAATCCGCGTCCAGTTGCCCAAGCATTAGGCGACACTGTCTCAAAATTAATAAGGAGAGAATAAATGGAAAAAACTATTTTTGATAGCCCGTATGTATATAGGGAAATCGATGAATTCGGCAGATCTGTTTTAAGAATCAAAGACAATGCCCCTGAGACTCTGAAAAAAGAATTTGAAGAAGCAATCGCATTACAGGATACGATTCTTTATGTTAAAACGGCAAAAGAGTGGTTGGATGTTCAAAAACATATAGGCGATGAAGAATATTTGAAAGCGAAAGGTTACTATAACAAAAACAGATAGGTTGAGCGTTATATACTCAAACACACAAAGCACATCACAACGGTGTGCTTTTTTCATGCAAAAAAACACAAAGGGGGTGGTCGCAAATGACCAAAGCCGAAAGGGAAGCCTTGAAAGCCGAGTTCATCACAGGCGACTACCGTACAATCAAAGAGTTTGCGGAAGAAAAGGGCATTGAGTACAATAGCACATTCCGAAAGATGGCAAGTCTTGAAAGGTGGACAAAAGACAAAAACGAACATCTTGAACAAATTTACAAAAAAACCGTAAAGAAGCACGAACAAAAACGTGTAGAAGACGCTTTACGCGACGCAACGGTAAGACAAAAACGTTGGAAGCAACTGCACTTGTTAGAGATAAGGCGTTGAAACTTTTAGGAACGGCAAAGTCGGCAAAAGAAGTCAACGCCATAGCATCGGCGTTGTATCGCATCAACGAGATTGAGCGTGGGCTTCTGAATTACGATAAAGGTTCGGGAGAAGATGCAAAGAGCAGGCTTGTAGCGGATATATATTTAACATTATCCAATTTTCATATCCGTTGTGTCGGCTGATACTAATTATTTTTTTGATAGTGTTATCAATACATTCGGGGCAAGCGGTGCTTGGGTTTATTCCAAAGCATAACAAAGTATTTCCGTTTGGATTAAAAATTTGTCCCAACACGTATCTTGCCGAATTATCCTCATTTCTTTCGTATATCCACTGCATATTAAAACCCCAAACGATTTATTTTTGTAGCGATTTCCACAATTTAATCGTCATATTTGTCCATATAGCATAACATATTTTACAAAAATATTAAAGTGCGATTATGTGAATTTTTGCAATATTTAATCGTTTCAATGTTTTTATATTATTAGCATAAAGTTTTTATCAAATTGCGCATTTTGCGCGGTTTTTTGTGTAAAAGTTTTAATTTTGGCAATCATTGCCGTATGGATGCGCTGTTTTCGAGGAACGTTGAGGATAAAGAGGTGTTTTTCAAGAAAAACGACAACGTTGAGGGCGTTGTGGAAAACGTCCGTGAAGTGAAAAACCGAACGAACAACGACAATTCGATTTTGGCGGCATCCAAATCCGAAATTAAAGAGTAGACGCTCAAGCGGAAGTTTGAGCGAACGAGCACTCAAACGGTTGAGGAAAATATGATCGATAGAGAAGAATATCAACAATACGTAAAGGATAATGCGCCCAAATCGCCCATGGTGCGCACGCTTTTGGCGGCGTTTTTGGTGGGCGGTATCATTTGTTGTATCGGCGAGGGAATAGGCGATATTTTGCAGCTTATTTTCAAGGATATGAGCGACAAAGATGTTGCGACATATGAAAGTTGTATAATGATTTTTCTTGGCAGTTTTCTCACTGCACTCGGACTTTATGACAAACTCGGGCATTTTGCAGGTGGCGGTTCGATTATTCCGATAACCGGATTTGCAAACTCGGTGGTTTCGCCCGCTATGGAATACAATCGAGAAGGCGTATTTTTCGGAGTATGCGCAAAGATGTTTGTGATTGCCGGGCCGATTATCGTATTCGGCGTAGTTGCGAGTTTCGTTGTGGGATTTATCGGATACTTTGTTTATATGTGAGGTGAAAATGCGCACTTTTCAGCTATCTAAGCAGGTATATATTAAAAGCGGATTTACAATCGTCGGGCCGAAAGAGGGGTACGGAAACTTTGCGGACAAGTTCGATATCGTGCTTAAAAACGATATTTGGTGTGAAAAATCCTTTGAAAAATGCGAAAGCAAGATGCATCGCGACGCCGTGAGCGGAGCTATAAAGAAAGCAGGATTAAAGCGTGAAGATATAGATATTATGCTTGGCGGCGATTTGCTCAACGAGCTTGCCGCAACGTCTCTTGCCGCACGCAACTTTCCGTGCGCGTTTTTGGGGCTTTACAATGCTTGCTCTACGTTCAGCGAAAGTATAATCGTGGGCGCAATGCTTATCGAGGGCGGATTTGCAAACAACGTCACGTGTTCGACATCGAGTCACTTTGCGTCGGCTGAAAGACAGTATCGTTTTCCTCTCGAACTCGGCAATCAGCGCACTCCCACGTCGCAATGGACGGTTACGGGCGCAGGCTGTACGGTTTTGTCGGGCGAAATGCCGTCTATGATGAACGAAAGGGTGTACGAGGACGATATTATCGCAATCGACGACAATATGAACATCGACCAAAAGACGCTTGAAAAGTACAAAAAAAGCATTGAAAAACAGAAGAAAGTCATAGACAAGGAAAAATCGAATATCATCGAGCAAAACTTTGACAAGGAAAGCAACGATTACGCAAAGCCGAATACGCATTACGTCGTCGTTACGGGCGGAACGATGGGCAAAGTGGTGGATTTGGGCATTGACGACGAGGCGAATATGGGGGCGGCAATGGCTCCTGCCGCTTGCGACACGATTGTTACGCATTTTGAGGAAACGGGGCGTTCTCCCGACTACTACGACGGTATTTTTACGGGGGATTTGGGCAGGCACGGCAAAGAAATGCTGGAATATCTGCTCTCGAAAGAGGGGATTACTCTGCCGAAATACTACATGGATTGCGGCGCAAGCTACTTTACGCCCGAACAAAAGACTTTTCAAGGCGGTTCGGGTGCAGGGTGCGTGAACACCGTTTTCAACTCATATATCCTCAAAAAAATGCAGAAGGGTGAGTTGAAGCGAGTGCTCGTCGTGCCGACGGGGGCGTTGCTTAACAAGGATACGCCGCTGCAAAAGGAAACAATCCCCGGCATATCTCATGCCTTTACCCTTGAAAGTCATCCGTTTTTGATTGAAAAACGGCAATAAAATTCGCAAATCGGAGTGAATATGGATATATTTTTGGATTATCTCAAAGTGTTTGCCGTGGGCGGCGCGGTGTGTATGCTCGGACAAATACTCATCAATAAAACAAAGATGTCGTCGGCAAGAATCCTTGTGACTTATTTGCTTATCGGCGTCGTTTTGGAAGTGTGCGGAGCTTTCGAGCCTATGAAAGAGTTTGCCGGTTCGGGCGTGACGATACCCATTATGGGTTTTGGCTCGAATCTTGCCAAAGGCGCGCTCGAAGGAGTGCAAAAAGACGGATTTCTCGGTGCGATTACGGGCGGTATGAGCGCGGTGGCGGCAGGGCTTACAACCGTCATCGTGTGCGGATTCGTTTTCGGATTGATTTCGCGCTCGCGATCGAAGAAAATTTGAAGGTAAACACTATGTGTTTAAATTGAGCAGACTCGACGAATCGTACAAATTCAGATAAGTTTGCGGAATTTTTCCTACGATGAGGTTTTCGCACACCAGAACTTCGGCTTTGACCTGAATTGTGGGTTGATCTATCGGCGTGACGATGCTCACGTCCGCATATACGTCTATGTAGATTTTGTGCAATGTCTGATTTATCCCTGCCGACTGAAAAAACGATACGAAATCGCAGTTTGCCATGCCTATCGGGGTGATTTTTATGGTTACGTCGGGGCCGAATCCCATAAGGAGAGCAAGCCCCGTAAAAGTGCCTGCGGCGATTTGAATCTCCTGCGTGCCCAGAGAGTCGAGATTTGCTTGCGCAAGGTTTGCTATTTGCCTTGCGATTTTGTTTATTTGCGGCGAATTGGCCTTTATCATCGAGATATTTCCGTCTTTATCCTTTACGATGTCGAAAAGCATTTCGTAGGTCAGTCCGTCCGAAAGCACGCTGGTTGCGGCAAGGTTTACGGCGTTTGTGGTTACGGCGCGCATTTGAGCAACAGAGCTGTCCATGACCGTCGGAACGATGTTGGAGCGGAAATAGACAGTGCAAAACACGAAAACCGCAAGAAAAATCGTGATTGCAATCACGACACGAAACAGTTTCGGTTTCATGGATTTTGCGATTTTTTCACGTCTTTGCACGATATATTGTATGATAAGTTTTCGATTATCTTTACAAAAGCAAAAGTTGTTGTTACAATAAGCGTATGGATTTATTTGACCTTCAAAACAACGAAAAAACCATGGCTCCGCTTGCGGAGCGTATGCGTCCTCGCACCTTGGACGAATTTTTGGGACAAGGCAAAATCGTGGGGCAAGGCTCGCTTTTGAGAAGAGCTATTGCCGCCGACAAGCTGGGAAGTTGCATCTTTTACGGCCCTCCGGGGACGGGCAAAACCACGCTCGCAAACATAATTGCCGAAAATACCAATGCGGCGTTTGTCAAACTCAATGCCGTAACAAGCGGCGTTGCGGACGCAAAAAAGGTTATCGACGAGGCGCGCGACAGACTTAGAATGTACGGCAAGCGTACATATTTGCTTTTGGACGAATGTCACCGCTGGAACAAGGCGCAAAGCGACAGCGTTTTGCAGGCTATCGAGCAAGGTTATATTATTTTTATCGGCTCTACGACGGAAAATCCCTACGTTTCCATGACGAGGGCTATCGTGTCGAGATGCCGTATTTTCTCGTTTTCAAGGTTGTCCGAGCAAGATATTAAAGCAGGACTTTTGCGCGCTTTGAACGACAAGGAAAGAGGTCTCGGCAACATGAATCTTCAAGTGAGCGACGAGGCGATATCTCATCTTGCATGGGCAAGCGCGGGGGATATGCGCACCGCGCTCAACGCTCTCGAACTTGCCGCGCTCACCACGCATGCGGACGAGGACGGCGTTATAAGAGTAGGAAAAGAGGAAGCCGAGCAATCTATACAGCAAAAAGCTCTTTCCATGACGGAAGATATGTATTACGACATGATTTCCGCATTTATCAAGAGTATGCGCGGCAGCGACAGCAACGCGGCACTTTACTGGGCGGAAAGACTTATAGAAGCCGGCTGCGATCCCATGCTCATCGGGCGCAGAATCATGATTCACGCGTGCGAGGACGTCGGCATGGCAGATCCAAATGCAATCGTGGTTGCGACCTCATGCGTGCAAGCGTTTGAGAAAATCGGTTTGCCCGAAGGGCGCATACCTCTTGCGGAAGGCATAATCTACGTTGCCGAAGCTCCGAAATCCAACAAAGTGGTGGAAGCGTTGAGCGGAGCGGAGAACGCCGTCAAGACAATAAAGCACGAAACCGTGCCCGTTTACCTTCGCGATCCCAACTACAAGGGCAACGACGAAAGGGTGAGCGGCTACAAATATCCGCACGACTACGGCGGATGGGTGAAACAACAATATTTGCCCGACGAAATTAAAGACGCAGTGTTTTACGAGCCTACCGAAAACGGCTTCGAAAAGGAAATCAAAGAGCGTCAAAAGAAGAGAAAGTAAAATTTGAAAGAATCCGTAAATTGTTGCGGATTCTTTTCAAATGTCTAGTGAATAGTGGTTGACAAGCAAAATATCTATTGATATAATATCATATGATATGATTTAATTCGAGGTGCTTATGCCAAAGAAAGCGTCCGTGACGAAAGAAATGATAATTTCTGTTGCAATCGACATAGTTCAAAAAGGCGAAAGTTTGAACGTGCGTGCGGTTGCAAACAAACTCGGCTGTTCCATTCAACCCATATTTTACAACTTTGCCACTATGGACGAGCTGAAAAAAGAGATCGATGCACGCATGGTGAAGATTTATGACGAATACGTCGAAAACTGCGTGAAAAACAGCAAATTTCCGCCGTACAAAGCAATCGGAATGGCATATATCGGCTTTGCAAGGGATTATCCTGAGTTTTTCAAGCAAATGTTTATGGACGAAAACGGCAACAAAATCATATCGTCAGACAATGCGACTTTCTTGTCGGCAATCGATTCCGTTTGCAAAATTTTCGGATGCGACAAACAAACGGCGATGAGATTCCATCTCGAAATGTGGGTTTTCGTGCACGGATTTGCCACTATGGTTGCCACAAAATATATCGAATGGGACGAAGAAAGCGTCAGCGATATGGTGACAGACGTGTTCGAGGGCGTAAAACTGCGCTTGAATTTGAAACCTAAAACAGCATGATTGACAACGAATTCGTAATAGCGAAACTCGATTGATTTCAATCGTAAAAAACTTGTTTTTTATTCAATACGACGCTCGATTTGGGGATTAGCACTTCGGTATCTAGGAAATATCGAATTTGATTTCTGTTTGAGCAAAAGGAGAGGATATGTTACAAATCGAAAATTTGACCAAAACTTACGCCGGCAATCAAAAACCGTCGGTGGACAATTTGTCGCTCACCGTAAACGACGGTGAAATATTCGGCTTTATAGGCCCGAACGGCGCGGGAAAATCCACGACGATAAAAAGCATAACAGGCATTATCTCTTTTGAAGAAGGCAGAGTGCTTATAGACGGAATTGACCTCAAAACCGCACCCCTAGAAGCCAAAAAGCATATCGGATACGTCAGCGACGACCACGTGTTGTACGAGGGATTGACCGGCGTTGAGTACGTAAACTTCATTTGCGACGTTTTTCAGGTGCCGAGTGCGCAAAGACAAGAGCGACTCGACAAATATTGCGAGCTTTTTGCGCTTACCGATTCCGTAAAAAAGCAAATTTCCACCTATTCGCACGGAATGAAGCAAAAACTCAACATAATCGGCGCGCTTATACACGAGCCGAAAATCTGGATTTTGGACGAGCCTATGACGGGGCTCGATCCCCGATCCGCATACAACCTCAAACAACTCATGCGCGAGCATGCGGACAAGGGAAACAGTGTGTTTTTCTCCTCGCACGTGTTGGAAGTCGTTGAAAAAGTGTGCGACAGAATAGGCATTATCGACGACGGACACCTCATAACTTGTTGTCAAATCGATGAGCTGAAAGAGAGAAACAAGGATAAATCCTTGGAGGAATTGTTCTTGAAACTTACCGACAATTCGGCTGCGCAAACCGTTGAATGAGGATGTTATGAGAGATTTTGTTTTGGTGTTTAAAACACTGTATAAAAACGCAAATTCATCCTCGAAAGACGAAGACGGCAAGAAAAGACTGTCTACGGGAATAAAGTTTGTGATTTCCATATCGCCGCTTATTATTCTCGTGTCGGCAATGATTGCTTTTTTGTCGGTGGGATTGAATAACATAGGGGAATTTTCATTGCTCGTCACGGCATTGGTTGCGGTTACGCAAATTCTAGTGCTGTTTTTGTCGATGTTTTCAATCGTATCAACCCTTTACGAGTCCAAAGACACGCCGTTTTTGAATACGTTGCCCCTCAAACCCTCGTCGGTGTTTTTCGCAAAGTTTGCGATGACCTACGTCAACGCGCTTGCAATATCCGCCGTCGTGCTTTTGCCGACCGTGCTTACTGGCGCGATTGCCTTTAACGTGGCAAACGGAAGAATGTTTTACGGCTTTTATCCGCTGTTTTTCGTGATTCTCGCACTTGCGCCGATACTGCCTTTGTTTGTAGTTGTGGTGCTTTCAATGCCCGTTGTGTGGCTCGGCTCGTATTTTAGAGGGAAACCTACGCTCAAAAGCGTGCTGACTATTTTGTTTTACGTTGTTTTGATGTGTGCTTATATGGTCGTGGTCTACTATATGAACACCACGGGATTCGGACAAAACGGAAATGTCGAGATGTCGCAAGGGATGCTCGGCTCGCTCGGAACGCTCGCAAACGTGTTTTATCCCGACAAAGCGCTCGTCAACTTCTGTCTTGGCATAGACGCCGGCAAAAACTTCGGCATATCCGCCGCCATAACGGTGGGTATGATTGCGATTATGCTTGTTTTGTCGTCACTGTTTTACAAAAAAATCAACACGAGAAAGTCGGAAAGCGCACAAACGGCGGAGTCCAAAAACGCGTCTTTGAAACAAAACAACGTCGTCGTATCACTGATGAAAAGGGATATAAAATCCATCATGCGCAACAGCTCGCTTGCGATGACTTCGATTGCAAACTTGCTTATGGCGCCGATTTTTATCGTAGTTATGTACTTTATCTCCAACTTCAAGGCTAATGCGGACGATAGTCTGACTCCGATTATGGCGCAAATGATGGGTATAGGTTTTGTGGTGATGTACTCAATGATTTTCCTTGCAGGCGCAAATATGATTGCAAATATGGCATATACAAGGGAGGGTAAGTCGTTTTTTGCAAGCAAAACGTTGCCGATAAATCCGATAGACAGCATAAGAGCAAAACTTTTGCTGTCCGTGATTGCGCCGAGCGTCTTGCTCGTGCCGATTATGCTCATTGCGCTTTTGCTCTATAAAATCGATATAGTTTCGACGATTTTTATCGGCATAGACACGTTTATGATGATTGTGGGCGTTTGCAGTATGTCAATACTTTTCGATATGAAAAAGGGCAATCAGCACTGGGAAAAGGTGTCGGATATCAAAAACTCCTCGCAAAACGTGTATCAGATTATTTCCGCACTTACGTCGGTTTTGCCGGCAATCGTGCTGTTCGTTTCGGGAATTATTTTGGCTTCGTTTGCACAATCGCTTGGAGAAACGATTATTAAGGTGATATATTGGAGCGTAGGAACGACGTTTTCCGCCGCCGTGCTTGCTTTGGGGCTTTGCCTTTTGAGAAAGTACGGGCTCAAATGGTTTGAGTTTATCGGCGAAAATAAGCCTAAAAAGAAATCGAATACAAACGGTTTTTCAAATCGGAGGTTGATGAAATGATGAAACGAAAAGTCGCCCTTGACGTCGGTGACGTGCGTATAGGCGTGGCGGTGAGCGATATGCTGGGTATAACCGCAAATCCGCGCGAAACCTACGTGCGCAAAAAAGACGATATAAACGCCGATATAGTGTATTTTTGCGAATACGCAAAAAAAGAGGACGCGGACGCTTTCGTGCTGGGCCTTCCCAAAAATATGGACGGTACGGAAGGGGACAGAGCGGCGGTTACAAGACAATTCGGCGATATGCTCGAAGAAGCGAGCGGACTTGAAGTGTTGTATCAGGACGAAAGGTTGACGACGGTGTCCGCGGAGCGCATGCTCATCGACGCGGACGTAAGACGCGATAAGCGCAAAAAGGTTATAGACAAGGTTGCCGCAACCATAATTTTGCAATCTTATCTCGATTCGCATCGCTGAAAATCGCAATGATTTGATATTTTGCTTGCAAATTGCGCAAAATATGTTACTATCAAAATAACAAGATGCAATCGAAAAATACGCTTTGCATCGCAAGGAGAAACTACTATGGCAGATTTTTTTGACGACCAAAACAATATGACCGAAGACGACGACATCATCACTTTGTACAACGAAGTCGCAGACAAAGACGAAGATTTTTATCATCTGGCAACTCTCGACGTCGACGACAAATGGTTTGTCGTGTTGAAACCCGTCGAGAAACTCGACGATATCGACGAGGACGAAGTCCTTATTTACGAAATTGCCGAGAACGAGGACGGCAACGACGTGTTTAAAGCAATCGAGGACGACGCTCTTTTGCAAAGAGTTTTCGACGAATTTATGGCAGAAGTCGAAAAGATGGAAGGCGGATGCGACTGCGGCGAGGACGGTTGCCACGACGGCAATTGCTCTTGCTGCCATCACTAAGTTCTCAACTCGCTAACATTCATAGAGGCATCTGCTCGGCAACTCTGATGTACAAACGTACACACGTTGTCGAGAGGATGTCTTTTTTTTTGTTCTTCTACAAGAACGGGGCAGCGTGTAATCTAAATTAGATGTGCCCCCTCTTTCCGG
>ULKJ01016472.1_pt1 | contig 11691 bp, 10 predicted proteins | sample 1951121 | NCBI WGS metagenome assembly ULKJ01 (sample SAMEA4835497, study PRJEB28245) | human gut metagenome | biome: gut microbiome; material: fecal sample | place: Denmark | collected 2008 | reverse complement strand
CGAAATTCTGCTTACAAGTATGGACGAGGACGGACAGAAAAAAGGCTATGACATCGCACTTACAAGAGCAATCTCGGAAAAAGTTTCAATTCCCGTAATCGCCAGCGGCGGCGCAGGCGCTCTTGAGCATTTCTATGACGCATTCACAGAGGGCAAAGCAGACGCAGTCCTTGCAGCCTCTCTCTTCCATTTCGGCGAAATTCCGATTCCCACATTAAAAAAATATCTTAACGAAAAAAATATTCCTGTAAGACTTTAAACTCGGAGCATACAGCCGTCAGACTGAAACAGTTTGACGGCTGTATTTTTTATAACACTCATTCTAAAAGTTTAAAATTTTTTGACACAACTTACCAATTATTTCACCAAGAGCATTTTCAAAATTACGTTCATTATCTGAATAGCCAGTCATAGCGTGTACCAGTTCATGAAAAAGCACCTCACAAAAAACAAATTCATTTTGTAGTATACTTCGTTTAAGTATTATCCTATCCTCACTTTTTTCATATACACCAAGTGTATCACCGGATATCATTTCATTAATACTTTCAGACACATAAATTTTGTTTAAATACTCTTTATTTCCATAAATTGACAATACCCAATCTTTAAGAGACAAAACTTGTTTTTCCCTTTCAGTTAGCAACGACTCATCAACAAATTGATATTTAAAATTATCTTTATATTCACGTAAAATAGTTGAAAATGTCACAATTTCATTACCATTATAATCTTTTTCTTGTTCTATTCTTTTATGAGTGGCATTGGGGAGCACAATAATTTCTTTACCCGATTCTTTTATTTTTTCTTTATCATCATTTGTAAAACTTAGTGCATCCGATTGTGAAATGTAAACTCTTTGTTTTGTTTTATTATCTATTTTTATTATATGACTTTGCACATCAATTAAAGAAATCTCATCACAATTAGTTCCTTCCGGTATTTTATTTTGTAATTCGTTAATCAATAACTCAATAACAGAATCATCTTTTGCATTAAGGAGCATTTTTTTAACAAGATCTGAATAAGCAGTTCTACCTACTGCACTTCTTTCTCTATTAAGGCTTTTATTTAATTTCGTATTAGGTTTTGTAATATTGTAATCAAAAAGATAATTCGATTCCTCAGCGACTTTTACACCATGAACATAAATTGAAGCAGATAAATCGTTAGATTTTAAATAAATATCTCCGTACTCCGTATTTTCCAGTGGTGTTCTATCAGAAAAAGCTAAAAACAAAGACTTTGCTGCCTCTATATCTTCATCTCTTACATCCAAAATAAATTCAGTCCCTATCATTTGATCATTTGTAGGTTCTGAGATTAAAGCGTGTAAAGTATATGTATCAGGAAATCCCTCTTTAGGATACATTCCTAATTCTACATCACCGTATTTTGATAATATTTTAACATAAATATTATTTTTATAAAAAACGGCAAGAGCATCTTTTAAACCAACCCCAAATTTTCCAATAACAGTATGACTATTTTTCTTTTCTGTGCTTTCATTTTGAGTAAAATGTTGGTATTGTAATCCACGTCCAAAATCTTTAATATGCCAAAAGCCATCATCACACTTCTCAATAGTAATCATTTTTGTTTTTGTTAGCACCATTTCATCAAGTGCATTTGCGATAATCTCTCGTATAGCGTGGTGTATTTCCCAATTATCCAGTATTTTTTCGATATTTAAATCAAACTGTCTTTTCATTTTTTCCTCCTACACTCACTAAAATAGTACTTAATAAAAGAAAACAATTCTTTTGCAAGGTAAAATTTATTGTATTTATTATCATAAAATTTATGCGCTGTAACTCTGACTGTTATTTCCGGATAAAAGCTCCTGCTTGCGCTCGTCAAGCTGACTTTGCATTTTGTCGAGGATTTCGGGGTTCTCTGTATTTGCGATTATCTCGGCAAAAAGGTCGGGAATATTCTCTTCTTTAAAACCTTTTTGAGAAAAAATCCGCTTTACGGAATAAGCGTACTTTGACATTGTAGGCTGAAAAGTGCGGGCATAATTCTTTGTCATCTGTTTTACACCCACAACCTCAATCATTTGCTTGTTAAGCAATGAATTGATTAAAAGGTTAATGTAACTTTTGCGCCATGTTCTGTTTACAGATTTGCTTACAATCTCAGAACTTGCCAGAGGCTCGCCCACCTCCCATAATAAATTCATAATCTCTTCTTCGCTTTTAGTCAGCATTGCCAATCATCCTTCCGTAATTTTCTTTATATATACCGCAAAATTCTTTAAGCCAAAGCCTTGTGCTGTGGCAATTATCAATTAAACATACCCAATAAATGCGAAAAAACGAAAAATATACAATTTATTTTTAATCTATTGTACTTTATTGCAGTAATTAAGTCAATATATATCTATCAATATTTTTAAAATTTTGAGCAAAAACACAGTTTTATGTCTAATTTATAACAATACTTGACATACACAAATTTCCACAATAAAATTATATGTGTATATTATTAAACATTATAATCATTATTATATATTTGTAATTTGGAGGCTGTTATGTCAGAATTTAAAACTAATGTAATGCGTATTCTTGAAAAAGCAAAAATAGATTATGCAGCACACGAATATCCGCATGGAAAAGACGCTGTTGACGGCATAAGCGTTGCCAAACTTTTGGGGCAAAATCCCGAATGTGTATTCAAAACGCTTGTCACAAAAGGCGTAAGCGGCAGCTACTTTGTATTTGTTGTTCCCGTTGCGGCGGAACTCGACCTTAAAAAAGCCGCAAAATCAGTTGGCGAAAAATCCGTTGAGATGATTCATGTAAAAGATATTTTAAAAGTAACAGGCTACATTCGAGGAGGCTGCTCACCTATCGGAATGAAAAAGCAATACCCTACCGTTTTCCACGAAAGCTGCCTTAACAATCCGAACATTATTGTAAGTGCGGGAAAAATCGGTTATCAGATTGACCTTGACCCTCAAACTTTAATTGAATTCACAAAAGGAAAATGTGCTGACATTATTAAGTAGTTTGTACACAAAAACTTCACATAACATTTGTGTTACCTTTATTGACTAAGGATTTATATAATGCTAAAATTATAGCAAATATGATAACCTGTCATATCAGGAGGTAATAGGTATGATTAAAAAAACATTTTACAATCTTCCGTACGAAAAAAGAAAGCGTATTACCGACGCTGTCATAAAAGAATTTAAGGAACGACCTAACGAAAAGGTTTCTATAAACAGAATTATAAAGACCGCTGAAATTTCCCGAGGCAGTTTTTATCAGTATTTTGACGACAAGGTAGATTTGATAGAAATCATCACTAAAACTATGTTTGAAGAATCAAGCAACAAAGCCAAAGAAATTTTAAAACTTTCATGCGGCGACCTTTTTGTTATGTACATTAAAATGTTTGATTATTTCGGCGATTACAGCAGTCAAAAGCAAACAATGAAAATTATGAGAAATATTGTTGACAGCTTTAAAGCAAACGATGACCTTGTAAGCGAATATCTGAAAAATCGCTTTAATATGGCACTCACCAACAACGAGATTTACACTATGGTGGACAGACAAAACCTGAAATTTCAGGATAACGAAAGCGTTAAATGCCTCATAGAAATTCTTACACAAGTGCTTAAAAATGCAATTTTCGATGTTTTTGTCGCAGGCAGTGACCGTGAAGAAGTGCGTGAACGCCTTATCAAAAAAATCGACATAATCAAACAAGGCGCAGTCAAGTGATATTAGGTAATAAATAATTTATTAAACAGTAATTTTATGGAAATAATCGAAATAATCAATGAAAGAGGAATGATATGCTGCCAAAACTAAGTGTAAAAAAGCCGATGACAATTTTTGTGGCGGTTATTGTGGTAATTGTATTGGGTATAGTGTCGGTATTTAAAATGACGCCTGACTTACTGCCTAATATGGATTTTCCGTATGCAATAATCCTTACAACCTATCCGGGACAAACTCCGGAAACAGTTGAATCGGTGGTAACAAAACCGCTTGAACAGTCACTCTCAACCATTGACGGCGTAAAAACAATCACCTCCACCTCATCTGACAACTATTCAATGTTGACACTTGAGTTTGAGGACGGTACAAATATGGACACCGCTACCGTTGATATGAGAGGCAATCTTGACACTATCAAAGATGCATGGCCTGACGGTGTAGGCAGTCCGTACCTTATGAAAATTAACCCTAATATGATGCCTGTAGCTATGGTTGCGGTTGATTACGACGGTTACGATACAGTGCAAATTTCCGACTATGTAAACAACGAACTGAAAAATCAGCTTGAGGGAATTGACGGTGTAGCCTCTGTATCTACAAAAGGTATTGTAACTCAAAAGGAAAATGTTATTATTTCGCAAACCAAGATTGACACTCTCAACGCAAAAATCAATGACGCTCTCAATGACAAATTCGGCGATGCGGAAAAGAAAATTTCCGATGCAAAGAAAGAATTGCAGGACAATATTTCTAAAGCGGAGCAAGGCAGCGATACCATTGAGCAGTCAATAAACGACTTAAATTCTCAACAGGAAGAAGTTGCAAAACAGCTTGCTGACGCCCAAGGTAAGGCACAAAGCGGTTACACTGAAATTTTGAATGCAAAAATGCAGTTGCTTGACCAACAGCAGTCGCTTACTGCAACCAAGCAAACTTTGACAATCGCCTACCAAACATTAACACAGATAAAAGAAAAACTTGATAGTTTGCAGGACGAAAAAGCACAGCTTACACAACAGATAGAAGCTTTTGAAAAAATATACAACGACTACAAAGATGCACTTAGCAAACTTGCAAACCCCGATCTTACAGACGAGCAGCTTGCACAGGTAAGAGCAATCCTTGCTAAAATAGATGAAGAACTCGATAAATACGGTTTTCCGAAAGAAGAGCTTGAAGAAAGACTTAATAATGCAAAAAATGCTCTTACAAATGTAGATAAAGCAATAACTCAAACAGTTGAGGCATTAAAAGGACTTGACACCACAGAGGAAAAACTTGATGATACAATAGCGGAATTTGCGGATAAAATATCTCAAGTAGACGGCGGTATTACACAAATTGCGGCCGCTGTAAAAGGTCTTGACAACAATACCGTATCTGTAAATCAGGCACTTTCAGAGATAGAAAAGCAGCAATCTCTTGCGGCATATCAGCTTTCGGGCGGACTTTCTGCGCTAAACACAAAGCAAAGTGAAGTAAACAGTGCATTAACCCAGCTTAATTCCGCTCAAGAAGAATTAAAATCCGCAAGTGATGAACTCTCCGACCAAAAAGATAAAGCCAAAAAAGCCGCCGATATGACAAACACTGTTACAATAAGCAATGTTTCAAATATTCTTACGGCACAGAACTTCTCAATGCCTGCAGGATATGTAAGTGATGACGAAAATATTAAATATCTTGTGCGTGTCGGCGACAAAATAGACGGCGATAAAGAAATGCAGTCGCTTGCTCTTTTTGACACGGGAATTGACGGTATCGGCGTTGTAAAACTAAGCGATGTTGCAGATGTATTTATAGCTGACGATTCGGACGAGGTATTCACAAAGATTAACGGAAACTCCGGCGTTGTATTCAGTTTTTCAAAGCAGAGTGATGCCGCAACCGCTACTGTTTCCGAAAATATAGCCAAAAAGCTCAACTCTCTTACACAGGAAAACGAAGGTCTGCACTTTACCACCCTTATGGACCAGGGCGACTACATAGATATTATTATAAACAGCGTTTTACAGAATCTTCTTATGGGTGCTGTACTTGCAATTATAATTCTGTATCTTTTCTTAAGAGATATTAAACCAACCCTCATTGTTGCGCTTTCAATTCCTATCAGCGTTGTTTTTGCGCTTGTGCTAATGTATTTCAGCGGTGTTACGCTCAATATGATTTCACTGTCGGGACTTGCAATCGGCGTAGGTATGCTTGTTGACAACTCGGTTGTAGTAATTGAAAATATATACCGACTGCGCAATTTGGGTGTGCCGCCTGTAAAAGCCGCTTTAAACGGTGCTAAACAGGTTGCGGGCGCAATTGCATCGTCTACACTTACAACAATTTGCGTATTCTTCCCTATCGTATTCATAGAGGGTCTTACCCGTCAGATATTTATGGATATGGCGCTTACTATCACCTATTCCCTGCTTGCAAGCCTTATTGTTGCCCTTACGCTTGTGCCTGCTATGGGTCAGCGTATGCTAAGAAAGGTTAAACCTGTTAAGCACGGAATGTTTGATAAAATGCTCGGCGGCTACGAAAAATCTATTCGTTTTGTATTAAAGCACAGAGCAATCGCACTTATCGCTGCAGTTGTACTTCTCTTTGGCAGTATGTTCGGTGCTGTGGCAAGAGGCTTCAGTTTTATGCCGAATATGGCAAGCACGGAGCTTTCCGTAACAGTCAGCCTTGACGACTCGGCTACTATGGATGATACCATTGATGCCGCACAAAACCTACTCGACACTCTTTCCGAGTATGACGAATTTGAAACTGTTGGTGTTATGACAGGTTCAACAACAAGCCTTATGGGTCTTACAGGCTCTGTATCGTCTTCCGATGCAGACAAAGGTTCTGTTATGGCATATGCAGTATTCAAAGACGACAAAGTAAAGAACAGCGAAAGTATCAGCAAAGAAATTGAAGCAGAACTTCAAAGTATTGACGGAGATGTGGTTGTAAGCGGCAGCTCTTCTTCAAGCTCAATGTCAGCTATGCTCGGTGATGACGGTGTGTCAATCAAACTTTACAGTGACGACCTCAAAACTTTGCAGAATACCGCAAAAGATATGGCTGAAAAACTTGCTGCGGTTGACGGTATTGACGAAACCGATAACGGTATCGGCGCTACTTCGGGCGAAATTAAGGTGACTGTCGATAAAACAAAGGCTGCCAAAAAGTCACTTACGGTTGCACAGGTATATCAGCAGATTGCCGCCGCAATCACCTCGGAAACCACATCTTCTACTCTTACAAACAGCGGCAAAGACCTTGATGTGGTTGTAATCAAAGACGAAAACAGCGATGTTACAAAGAACAATATCAAGGATATTAAACTCACTTATACAGACAAAGAAGGCAACGAAAAGGCCACAAAACTCTCCGAAGTTGCCGAGATTTCAGATTCCGAATCAATGAATTCAATCACAAGAAGTGACCAAAAGCGTTATATTAAAGTCAGCGGTACTTTAAAAGACGGTTATACAAACACCGATGTTTCAAACAAGGCAAAAGCTTTATTTGATGATTATAAACTTCCTGACGGCTGCAGTATTGAATACTCGGGTTCAAACGAGAGCACAATGGAGGCTGTAAATCAAATGCTGCTTATGATGCTTTTAGGCGTAATTCTTATTTACCTTATTATGGTTGCTCAATTCCAGAGCCTTAAGTCACCGTTTATCATTATGTTTACAATTCCTCTTGCATTTACGGGAGGATTTCTCGGATTGCTTATTACAGGTTTTGATGTCAGCGTTGTGGCATTGCTCGGTTTTGTAATGCTCTGCGGTATTATCGTAAACAACGGTATCGTACTTGTTGACTACATCAACAACCTAAGACTTGAGGGCAAAGAAAGACGAGAGGCAATTGTAGAGGCAGGCAAAACAAGAATGCGGCCTATCCTTATTACGGCAATCACAACCGTTCTCGGACTTTCAACAATGGCACTCGGTATAGGCACAGGTTCAGAGATTATGCAGCCTATCGCTATTGTATGTATCGGCGGTTTGCTGTACGCAACAATTATGACTCTTTATATTGTTCCTGTAATTTACGATATTTTAAGCAAAAAAGAACTTCGCAAAGTTAGCGAAAGCGACCTTGAGGAAATAGATATTTAATTGAGGAGAAAAATTATGATACTTACTACTACAGAAACAATTTCAGGCAGAAACCTTGCCACACTCGGTCTTGTGCAAGGCAACACAATTCAGTCGAAGCATATGTTCAGCGATATGGGACAGAGCTTTAAGACTATGGTTGGCGGCGAGCTTAAATCATACACTGAAATGATGAACAAGGCAAGAGATATTGCCACTCAGCGTATGATTGATATGGCTGCAAGAATGGGTGCGGACGCTATTGTATGCGTTCGTTACACATCAGCTTCTGTTATGCAGCAGGCTGCTGAAGTGCTTGCTTACGGCACAGCAGTTAAATTTATTTAAAACTGTAAAACAACTGTAAAACCATAACAAAAAAACCTGTACGGCAACTGCTGTACAGGTTTTTACTTTACGCTTTGCTATATTAAATTAAAAGAACTTTGCAATATCCTCAATAGCCTTACGCTTTGGCATTGCAGGCTCTGCATTGCTGTAGCCTACTCCGATTACGCTTACTACCGCCTCGGTTTCGGGAATATTCAAAACTTCCTTGATTTTTTCGTTATCTCTTATACCCATTACAAGAGTTGAAAGTCCAAGTTCTGTTGCCTTAAGCAAAAGATTCATACTCTGCAAACCGCAGTCGTAAAATCCCCAACCGTTGCCGAGTTCATTTGTCGGTGTACCGTCCTTTTCGTATCCGGAACGATTAAGCACAATTGCGGTAACAATAAGTGCGGGAGCGTCTGCAACATTTTTCTGATTGTAAGGCGACAATGCATTCTTAACATCTGCAAGTTTTTCGCCTGTTACCACATAGTAGCGTGATACCTGCGAGTTTTTCCATGACGGTGCAAGTTGAGCCGCCGCAATCATCTCTCTTAACTTTTCTGTTTCGACAGGTTTATTTATGTATTCTCTTACGCTTCTTCGAGTTTCCGTTACTTTTGATAATTCCATCCATAATACCTCCGATTTCATTTTATAAGGTAATATTAGCACAAAATAAAATTTTTTACAATAAAATTAGCCTAATTTCTGCAATTTTTGCACTTTAAGCACTGTAAATGAAAAGTTTAACTTTTGGTATTATTTTTAATATTATACTAAAGTAAACTTTATCAATTTGAAAGGATGATTTTATGGCAAAAATAAGCTGTGTTGATATTTCAGAATTTCAGCAAGGCATTAATTTTAACAAAATGAAAAACGACGGTATAAAAGCTGTCATTATAAGAGCAGGCTACGGCAGAGAATCAAGTCAGAAAGACAGTATGTTTGAAAGTCATTACAAAAACGCAAAAAGCGAAAATATGATGATTGGTGTGTACTGGTACAGTTACGCAGACAGCGTTGGCGATGCAGAAAAAGAGGCAAAGGCTTGCCTTGAATGCATTAATAACAAATCTCTTGATATGCCGATTTATTATGATTTGGAAGATAATTCACAAACTAAACTCGGCAAAGCAAAACTTACAGAAATTGCGGAACGCTTTTGCGAAACGATCAAGAAAAGTAACTACAGAGCAGGTGTATATGCTAATCTGAATTGGTTTAATAATTATCTCGATTACGATAAATTAAAGAAAAAGTACAGTATCTGGCTTGCACAATATAACTCCGTAAATGAATTAAACTGTGATATATGGCAGAACAGTTCAACAGGCAGAGTAAGCGGTTACGGCAAAAATATTGATACGAACATCATATTTAACGAAAGCGTTTTCAACAGCAAAAAAGAGGACGATAAAGACAAAGGAAAAATAACCAAACCGGATATTTTCTACAGAGTGCGCTGTGACGGTGTTTGGCTGCCCGAAGTAAAAAATCTTGAAGATTACGCAGGTTTAAAAGGCAAAGCAATTACGGATATTGCAATAAAAGTAAGTGAAGGCAAGGTGTGGTATCAGGTTCACACTAAAAGCGGGTGGCTGCCGAAAGTCAGCGGATATGACATTGACGATTTAGAAAACGGTTATGCGGGCAACGGCAGTAAAATTGACGCAATCAGAGTGTATTACACCACACCGCAGAATATTGCTGAAAGTCTTAACAAATATCTTGTTGCAAAATATAAAGTTTCGGCAATAAGCAAAGAATATTTTGACTGGCAGCACGATGACCAAACTTCAAACGGTCAGGACGGCTACGCAGGACTTTTCGGTAACAACATAGACAGAGTTTTATTGGTGCTCGAATAAATATATAAGGCGGTGGAAGCATCGCCTTATTTGCTTGAAATAAAAAATTTTGTGCTAAAATATTCATATACAATTACAAATCGGGAAATTAAACTAATAAAAATTGTTATTTGAGGGCAAAACTTTTGTCCTCTTTGCTTTTATATATTTGTCAACTGTAAAAATAAACAAAAATACTTACTTTTATTTGTGCGAATAATTCCTATTTTAATATTGCATACAACAAGATGTTGTGCTATAATAGATTTACTCTACAAGATATATGCTTTTAAAGAATTAAAAGTTACATTATATATTAAAGAGGATTATGAAATTACGAAAGGGAAGGATATTTATGACAGTAAATGTAAAGGGCGGAAAGCTTAGCAAAAAGGAAATTGAGGCATACACAACACAGCTTAGAGAGGCAAATCCGGATAAATATATCAAGAATGTTGAACTCACAGTTGACGGCGACTATGTTGATGTTAAATACGATTACGATTCTGTTCCGTTTGAAAGAATCCGCAGAATCACAGGCTATCTTGTAGGTACGGTAGACCGCTTTAACAATGCAAAGCGTGCCGAGGTTGAGGACAGAGTAAAACACAGCGTACCTTGTACAGAATGTTGTTCCGTTGATGAAATCGCATAATTTTTTTGTTTGATTATCCGATTTTACAATATACCTGTTATTTCTTGTTGACTTTTGTCGATATAACGGTATATAATTAAAACAATAAGTTAATATTTATCTTATCAAGAGCGACTGAGGGAACAGGCCCTGTGAAGTCCGGCAACCTGCATTTGCAAGGTGCCAAATCCTGCGGTATTTACCGAAAGATGAGTCTTAATAGCACCTTTCGGCTGAAAGGTGCTTATTTTTTGCAAAGGAGAATTATAATGGCAAAACATTTTTTCACTTCTGAGTCAGTAACAGAGGGACATCCTGACAAAGTTTGCGACCAGATTTCCGACGCTGTTCTTGACGCTATTCTCGAACAGGATAAAAACGCTCATGTTGCCTGCGAGGTAACCGCTACAACAGGTGTAGTTCATGTTATGGGCGAAATTTCTACAGACTGCTATGTTGACATTGCAGGTATCGCAAGAAAAGTTGTAAATGACATCGGCTATGACAACCAGGCGTGCGGTTTTAACGGCAATACTTGCGCTGTACTCACTTCTATTGACCAGCAGAGCCCTGATATTGCAATGGGCGTAAACGAAAGCTACGAGCTTAAAGACGGCGAAAATGACGCCAACAATCAGATTGGTGCCGGCGACCAGGGTATGATGTTCGGTTACGCTTGCAACGAAACCAAAGAGCTTATGCCGCTTGCTATCTCACTTGCTCACAAGCTTGCAAAACAGCTTACAGCGGTAAGAAAAGACGGTACTCTCTCCTACCTTCGTCCTGACGGTAAAACACAGGTAACCGTTGAGTATGAGGGTGACACACCTGTAAGGGTAGACACCGTTGTTGTGTCTACACAGCACGATGAAAAGGTTACACTGGAGCAGATCAGAAAAGATATGGTTGAATATGTAGTAAAGCCAATTATTCCTGCCGAGCTTTTAGACGAAAACACAAAATATTTCATCAACCCGACAGGCAGATTTGTAATCGGCGGCCCTGTAGGCGATTCAGGTCTTACAGGCAGAAAGATTATA
>ULKJ01002302.1_pt1 | contig 11736 bp, 4 predicted proteins | sample 1951121 | NCBI WGS metagenome assembly ULKJ01 (sample SAMEA4835497, study PRJEB28245) | human gut metagenome | biome: gut microbiome; material: fecal sample | place: Denmark | collected 2008 | reverse complement strand
TAATAATAGAATAACAAGAGTTTCTGATAACTATGGAGCTTATATTAATATATCATATGATAACAAAAACCGTTTTTCTAAAATATCAGGTGTTTCATTATTTGAAAATTCTATTACTGTTAATTATACACACAAATTCAATTATGTTGATAATATTACATTAATAAACACTTCAATGATATATGACAATGACACTGCTCATCCAGTAAATAATACTTATAAAATATCTCCCCTTGAAATCAATTCTGAACAATGTATTATTTTTGAAACTTATACAGATGAAAATCTGTTGATTGAAGAGATTGTATGCAAAAAATTAAACAAAACCATAAATTATAGTAATATTTTTTCTTTGCTAGATATAAATTTTAATGGATATATATGTTTGTCTTATAATCCTTGTCCTACTAACTTTCAAGTTCATTTGCCTTTGCTTAATGTGGGAAATATAATGTATATAAAATATCATGATAATGGTGGCAATATCAATTACTATTATGATTCAAATGACAGATTATTAAATTATAGCTCTCAGGTTGAAACTGTACATTGTATGTATAAAAAAATTAATAGTAAAAAATATATTTGTTATTATTTATCCAAAAATAATGAAAATTATACATTACAAACGGCTATAGATTTTCTAGAGGATAACAAAATAATTAAAAGAGAAATTTTAAATTCAAAGCAGTTATCTTTTGAAGATTATAATAAACAATTACCTAAGTTCTCTGAATATTTAGAAAAAAATAAAATTCATTATTAACTTGTTTCATATTGTACTTCATGGTTTCTTATCATCTTCTAGCAATTTCCCATTGTTAGGTGAAGTATGTTATTTTTCATTCAAAAGTCGTTTCCTATGTTGGATACACCAAATGGGCCAAGAGATTCAACGCATCTCTTGGTCCATTTGTAATTGTTCTACTTTATTAAAAGAACTGAAAATAAATCATTACAAAATAAGACCAAGAACGCCAGAACATAATGGATAAGTACTGGTGCGATAGCACCAATAATAAATTCAATGGTACTACATTTTTTATAAAAGTTTGTTTCACATCATTGACACATATACAAATTTATATTATCAAAACTTTTATGTATATTGATTTTTACACATTTTAGTGGTAAAATATCCTCATACTATGGTTAAGTTCAGATTGTTGTGGAAAGCAATGTTCCAAGTAATAAAGGAGTTAAGTTATGATTGATATTAAATTAATTAGAGAAAATCCAAATTTGGTTAAAGAAAATATTAAAAAGAAATTTCAAGATTATAAAATTGATTTAGTTGATAAAGTCTTAGAATTAGATAAAAAAAATCGTGAAGTTAAACTTAATGGTGATGACTTAAGAATGAATAGAAATTCCTTAAGTAGCAAAATTGGGTTGCTTATGAAAGATGGAAAAAAAGATGAAGCTGAAGCAATAAAAAAACAAGTGCAAGATATTAATAGTCAACTTGTAGAAAATGAAAAACTTGAAGAGCAGTATGCAGAACAAATTAAGCAAATAATGATGAAAATTCCAAATATTATACATGAATCTGTACCTATTGGAGAAGATGACAGTAAAAATGTAGAAATTCAAAAATTTGGTGAACCTTTTGTTCCAGATTTTGAAATTCCTTACCATGCCGATATAATGGAAAGATTAAATGGAATTGACCTAGATTCTGCTCGCCGTGTTGCAGGTAATGGGTTTTATTATTTAATTGGAAATGTTGCTAGACTTCATTCAGCCATACTTAGCTATGCAAGAGATTTTATGATTAATAAAGGTTTTACATATTGTATTCCTCCTTACATGATTCGCAGTGATGTTGTTACTGGTGTTATGAGCTTTGAAGAAATGGATGCTATGATGTATAAAATTGAGGGAGAAGATTTATATTTAATTGGTACTAGTGAACATTCTATGATAGGTAAGTTTAAGGATCAAATTTTATCAAAGTCTGAATTACCTTATACTATGACTTCTTATTCTCCTTGCTTTAGAAAGGAAAAAGGTGCCCATGGTATAGAAGAACGTGGTGTTTATAGAATTCATCAATTTGAAAAACAAGAAATGATTGTTGTATGTGAACCTGATGATAGCTGGAATTGGTATGACAAAATGTGGTCATATACTGTTGAGTTATTTAGAAGCTTAGATATTCCTGTACGTACTCTTGAATGCTGTAGTGGTGATTTAGCCGATTTAAAAGCTAAAAGTTGCGATGTTGAGGCGTGGAGTCCTAGACAGCAAAAATATTTTGAAGTTGGCAGTTGTTCAAATTTAACTGATGCTCAAGCTAGACGTTTGGGAATACGCATAAAAGGAGAAAAAGGTAATTACTATGCTCATACTTTAAATAATACTGTTGTTGCACCTCCTCGTATGCTAATAGCCTTTTTAGAAAATAATTATAATCCTGATGGAAGCATTAATATACCAAAAGCTTTACAGCCTTATATGGGTGGATTAGAAAAAATTATACCAAATAATTAACGGAGGATAATATGTTAATTAAAAACCCTAAATTTGAAATTTCTGCAGTAAGCCCAAAGCAATATCCTGATAATGATTTGCCACAGATTGTATTAGTTGGCAAATCTAATGTTGGTAAGTCTTCTTTTATAAATACAATGGTTAATAGAAAAAAACTAGCTAGGACAAGTAGCGAGCCGGGAAAGACTAGACAGATAAATTTTTACAATATGGATAACAATTTCTATTTCGTAGATTTGCCTGGATATGGATATAGCAAAATGTCTAAAAAAGAACAGGCTATTGTTGGTAATTTTATAGAAGAATATTTGAAAAAAAGTAGGAATATTGCCTTAATATTGTTTTTAATAGATATTAGGCATACTCCTACTGCAAATGATAAATTGATGTATGATTATATAATAAAATGTGGTATTCCTTGCTTGGTTATTGCAAATAAAGCAGATAAGATTGCAATAACAAAAGTAGATAATCAAGTAGATAATTTACAATCAATATTAAATCCTCTTAAGGATTTAGCTTTTTTGCCATATTCTTCTGAAAGAAGAATATATGTTGACAAAGTCTGGGAAAATATTAATAATTTTTTAGATATATAAACAAAATATATTTATATTTTAGAATATAGTAATAATACTACAATTAGCGGGCGGTTTAAATCGCCCGATTTTTGCTACTATTACTGTCATATCGTCTTTTTGTTTTCCATAATTGTTATCTATTGCTTCTGATAATATTATATCTGCTATTTTTTGTGCATCTGTTGTTTGTATGTCTTCTAATAAGTATTTTATCCATAATTCTTTGCTTATATATTCTGTATTTGATTCTATTACACCATCTGTGCACATTACTATTAGGTCGTCTGGTTGTAGGTCATAATCGTATACTACTAAATCCATATTTTCTACTATTCCGGTTGGCAGTTCTAGCGATTTTAATATTTGTATTTCTTTTCCTCTTTTTATAAATGTTGGACATGCTCCATTTTTTATAAATTCTAAGTTTCCCTTATACAAATCTAATATTGCTACATCTAATGTTGCATACATGTCTTCTTCCAAGTTTGCTATTAATGTAGAATTTATTAATTTTATTGAAATATCTTTGTCAAAACCTGCTTCCAATAATCTTTCTAACATTTTTATTGCTATTTTACTGCTTTTTCTTGCTTCTGGACCTGAACCCATTCCATCACTTAGTGCTAACAAATATTTTCCATCTTCTAATTTTGTCTGTAAGTTACTGTCTCCCGAAATTGGTGAATCTGCTTTTGTTGTTTTTGCAACACCTATTTGTATATTATATTTGTCTTGTAACATATATGTAAACTTGCATTTTGTTTTATTCTCTCTTAGCCCACATTCTTGATTTTGTATTATAAATTTATCATAAAATGCCTTGTTCAATATCTTTCCAATTCTCTTTATTTCGCATGAGGTTCCATCTAAATTATCACAGATATCTGTATATACATCTACAACATATCTTCCTGATTTTTGCTTTTTAATACTTATATCTTTTATATTTATTTCTTTTTGATTTAGCAATGTTTGTATCTCTTGCTTTTTTTCTTCATATTCATCAGTTTTCTTATTCATCTCGTTTGCCAGTTTAGATATTGCCTCTGAAACTCCTTCTAACTGGTTAGATACATTTTTTTTGCTTTCTTCCATCTTCTTTTTCCATATAAAGTTTAGTTTACTAATTCTATATGAATAATTAATTACTTTTGTAATTTTAGAAACTTCTTCTTGTACTTTTTTATTTTTCTCTTCAAATCCTACTATGTAATTATTATGGTTAGCAAAAATTTTAATCAATTCCTTTTCTACCATAACTTCTTCTTTTAGTAAATATTCAAAAACATCTTTTAAAATATCTTTATCGTTATATATATCATCATACAGCATATTTTCTTCTAAACCGCTTAAGTTTATTCTTAGCTCATCTATAAATATTTTTTCATTAGAAAGCTCTTGTTCCTTAAGTTCTTCTTCTGAAACAATTGTAGCTGCTGCTTCTTGATAGGTTTTTGCCATATCTGATATAGTTTGAGACATACTTGTTAATTTATATATTGTATCTTTATTTTCTTCTAAAGTTTTTTCTGTTGTTTCTGGAAGCATCTTTGTTTTACTTACTAAATTCTGAATATCTATTTTAATATTTTTAGGCACTGCTAAAAGTCCAAGAGAAGCTATTAAAATTTCTTGTATTAGTATTATAGGCACTGTATTTCCATTTGCAACATATGTTAATAACACATTTCCTATTATAAATCCTAATATAACCCCAATTTTTCCAAATTTGTTAAATATACCTGCTACCATTCCAGATATTGCATATGAAGCTATCATAACAGGTTCATTATTGCATATTATTCCTAAAACAACTCCTATTGTAATTCCAGAAGTTGCTCCTACAAGTATTCCATTTTTCCAACCTAATATTAGTACCAATAATATACTTAATATATTTTTTAAGTTATATCCAAATATTGTTGTATCCCCTAATGCAGTAAATGCTATGGCTAAAAGCAAGCTCGTCCCCATTACTTCTTCTATTGAAAATACTTTTTTTACTCCAGCTTGTCTAATAACTGTTATTGAATTTGAAAATATTTTGTAGAAAATATATGTACAAATACTTAGCATTATTGATGTTAATAATTCATATAATATAAATGTCCTAAAAAACATTGGAATAACTTGTACTAATAAAGTAGATACAAATAAGTGCATACCTAATCTTTTTTGTTCATTGACTTCATCCTGTATTTTTGGTTTTTTTATTAATATTGCTACAAAGAATACTAATGTTGTTAAGATATATGTCAATAAACTATTTGGCCCAAATTTTATAAAAGTAGATATTAAAGATATTAAATACATTATCCCTACAGGCATATTACAGCTCAGAGCTGCTGCTATTATTGCTAATCCAAATGGTGTTATTGTAAACATTATATTATCTGTACTAATTCCCACCATTGAAATCATAAAAGTTATTGTATACAAGATTATATTTTGTACTGTAAATAGGTTTTTTAATATAACCTTTAATTTATCTTTTTTATTTACTTCTATTTTCTCATTAATTTTTTGTTCTCTTTCTTTTGAAATGTTTTGAAACATTTTTACCACCCTTCACTTTTTTTATTATGTTCTATTTTAATACTTTGTTAAATATTTTTTTGTCGTTTTAGATACATAATTTAAAAAAGTTTTTTACATTATGCGTTTATTTTTTTTATTTTACTTTTTTATAAAACATTTTCTTTTTATAATTTTATCGTATTCTGTAGTAAAACACAACAATGTAAAGAAAAAAGGACGAAAACTCATCCTTTTTTCTTTTTATCTTAAGTACAATTTTTTATTTTACAAGAACTTTCTTCTTAATAAAGATTATTCCTACAACCAGCATTCCAGCTATTACAATAGTAAGTATATAATAGAATACTTGACCTATACCAAATGGTGGCATTACAGTAACATCTTCAGCTTTTGCTTCATCATTTTCTACTGGATCATTAGCAGGGTTAAAGTTACCAACTATACTTGTTTCCATTCTTCTACCCACTGCATTTTCTAGCTCTACAATTTCCACTTTACATTCATATCCACCTTGTGCACTTTCTTTTGTAATTAATTGAGAAATTGTTAGCATGTTGTTGTTTAAATAAGCATTGTTTATATTATCTGCTTCTATTTTGCTTATAGTGTTAGATTGACTTGATATAGTGTCTTTTAGTTTATCATTTACTAAGTTCTTGTCAATTATTGTATCAATGTTTGTAGTTTTCCAATTTCCAGTTTCATTTAATTGCATTTTATTAGGAATATAACATACTAATTTTTTAGCTTTTGATTCTACTTTATTTTCAGAATTTGTACGACCTTTTGCATAATATTCTAATCCCTCATATTCCACATAATCATTTAGCTCATTGATTTGCATTTTATACGTAATCTGTATTGTTGCACCATACATTAGCTCTTCATCCAAATACAATTGTATAAATCCTCCTGTAATTCCTTTTGTTGCACTTCTATTTGATTTCCATATTACGTTCTTTGTTTCATTTCCTTTTGTTGCTTCTGCTGTTTGTGTAGCATCAAATACAATGCTTCCATCTGATAATGTAACCTTAACATTTTCTACATTATTGGTAATTTGTAATTGCGTTTTTGGTCTTTCCACTAATCCTAAGTCAACATTTGGAATTCTTTCACCACCTTTTACCTCTTTTACTTCAATTTTTGGAGTTTTTGCTATTTTCCATGTATTAGTAGTTAATTCATCAACTAATTTTCCCATTAAATCGCTTCCATACTGTTCGCCCAAATATGTAGGTACTTTTGTTGGGGATGCTAATACTTCTGCTATATGGTTAGTTTGAATTTTAGAATATTCATTTACTTCTTTTACTCTCTCCCAGTCATCTATTGCATCTGATACATATTTATCATTTAAATTCTTATCATATTCTTTTATTTTCTCTAAATCGTATTCTCCGTTTTCTAAATTTGCTTGGAATATTGTAGACTTGTAATCTTGACCATTATATGATTTTGTATTTGAGCCAGTTTTTCCCAATATTTTGTTTGTTTCATTTTCTTTGTTATTTGTTAAAACTGTAGCATCGTCAAGTCCATACCCAAATAATACATAATAATAACCTTTTTCCACATCCTTAAAACTGTATTCACCATTTTGGTCTGTTGTTTCTTCTTTTACTACCTTATATGTATATTTATTATAATTTTTTTCATTATAGCGTTGTATCCAGTCAACCTGCTTTTCTCCTGTACGTAATTGATCGTTTATTCTTGTACATAATGCAACTTTTACACCTGCTATTTTTTCTTCACCTGAATCTCTTATACCATTTTTATTATTATCTTCCCATACACATCCACTTATTGTATTTGTAGAATCTATTGGTGTCGGATTGTTTGGATTATCTGGTGGTGTTGGGTCATCACCGTCATCAGTTATGGTTAGTGTAGCTGTTGTTTTGTCACTATCATCCTCAAAGTTTATTACTCCATTTGTAATCTCTTCCATTGTTTCTAAGTTACCTGGTGTTGAATTTACATCTACCAATCCAGCTACTGTAGTATTATTTCCTATAATTGCTCCATGTCTATTTGGAGTTGATGTATTTGCTGAATAATATGTTTTATATCCATTTATTTCTGCTATATTAGTTTTTTCTCCAATATTTATATAGCCTTCAAATCCTTGTAAAGCCATACGTTTAACTTTATAAGTTAAATCAATTGTTATTCCTTCTCCTGTTGCTAATTGTTTATTTTGTAGTCTTATATATACTTTATTAAATCCTGGAAATGATTTTTCCGTCACTTGACCATATATACTTTCAGATACCGCTGAAGATTTATCATTAGAAATATTTTTTCCATTAGTATTTACAACAGCTGATGTTAGCTGTAAAGAATCATCATAATAATCTACAACTTCTGTAATTTGTGTTTCTAGACTTTGTGATAAATTATATACTGTTATTCTATATTTAATCTCTACTTCTAAGTTTCTCTGACCCATATATTCTGATTGCTTTATAGGTCTATCATAATATTTATTATAGTAATATTGTGCATTTAATCTATTTATATATATACCTTGTTGTGAATCTGCATATTGTTTTGCAAGATTTATTTTGCCATTGTTATCTTTTATTGCATTTGTATAGTCATTTATATAGTCTTTAATACTATCTAAAGCATATGTTTTACCATTAAATACTGTTTTATCTGAATTTCCATTTTTTGTATTTGTAGTTGTTACTTCTACTACGTCTTTAGTTAACTGTGCATTAAATTCTTGCCTTCTCCATAGTCCTAAGTTAACATAGTTTGTCAATAAATCTGTTCCAAATGTTGCGTTTTTATTAGTAGGGTAATATTCTATACCACTATTAAATGGTGATTTTGTTAATGCTGACATTTTGCAATCTTCTATAAATTGTAATTTATTCCATGCCTCATTATCATTCATATCTCCAACTATACTTCTATATATTCTTACTTTTTCAGCTTCATTTGGATAATGTCTATTTGCCACAATAAACTCTTTTATTTTCTGGCTAATTAAACCTTCTGACCATTCGCTTGTTATAGCTCCATTGTCGTCATAATCTAAAGTTCCATATTTATTATATTTATAACCATCCACTAATTGTATTTTATCTTGTACATATGCTACACCTTTTGATGTTTTCTTTAAAGTATATCCCATTAGTTCTAATCTTGTGTAAGACTTATTATAATATATTCCTTCTTCTTCAACTAAATATGTACTTATTCCTAAAGTGTTTTTGCTTATATAGTTCTTTGGAGATGCTCCAATTTCTGCAAATCTATTATTAAATGTTTGTCTTCCTTCTATTGTGTTTTTTCCAGTATTTGTTTCAAATTCACTTGCCTTTGAATTTGCTTTCCATTTTTCAAACCATTCTGTATTTGTTTGGGTATTTTTACCTGAACCCGTATTGGTTCCTGTTCCAGTGTTTTTTCCTCCTGTGCTTCCACTATTTCCATTATCTCTTCCTGTACCAATATTAGTTAGTTCTCCCAACATTTCTTCTACTGAATTATAGTTTTGAATTGTATCGCCGGAAATTCCTTTTGCCAGGTATTCTGTTGGCATATATACTTGACCATCATATTCAAATACAACATAATATTTTTTGCTTTCGTCCACACCTTCAAATTTGTAATTTCCGTTTGCATCTGTTAAAGTAGGGTTTATTCTATTGTATATGTTTGTTACACTATCAGCTGGCATTAGCTCTGCAAGTTTCATATCTTCTGTATATAAACTTACTTTTATGTTTTCTAAATTTTTGTCAACATTATTTGTTGTACTGTTTATACCATCTCCTAAACTTGCTTTTCCAGTTTTTGCATCTTCCCAAACATTTCCACCAATTGAAATTAGTTTTATATCTTTTTGGTTTGGTATAACAATAGATATTTCTCCTCTTCCATTTAGTTCAATTGTAACACCTTCTGGAGCATTTACATTTATTATTCCTGTTATTCCATACTTATCTGTTCCATCTCTTGTTATTAATTTTTCCTTTTTAACATCAAATTCTATTGCTCCATTTATCATTTTATATCCAGCAGGAGCTTCTATTTCTTCTATTTTGAAATGATCTTCTCCTTCTGAATTAAGTCCTAATATAGGTATTTGACCTGATATAACAAGATCTCCGTTTTCATTTGATGTTGCTTCACTTGTTTTTCCTGTTGGCCATGTTATATTAAACTTAGCACCTGCTAGTCCATTTCCTTGTTCATTTACTTTCTTTGCTTTTATCTCGTATTTATCAAGTAGGTCATCTGGATTTGCCTTAATATTTTTTATTTGTACTGTAATAGTTTGATTTTCTTTATTAAATGTAACTTTTGCATTACTATTTGCTGAAACAATTTCAATTCTATCTACTTCATAGGTATTTGTCGTTGAGTTATATACTTTATATACATTAAATACTATTTTTAATGGTTGCGTAATATATCCTTCTGGTGTACTTTTCTCTTCAACTGTCCATGTTTCAGTTCCCGAAGCATTTATAACTTGATGACTTCTTAATATATATCCATCTTTATCTGATACATACGTTAGAAGACCATTAATTAAAAATTCTGCTCCTTCTAGTCCATCTCTTTTTTCATCAATTTTTCTCATGTTAATAGAATATGAACCCTCTTTTGAAGGTGGTTGAACTGTGCCTAAGTCTAAAGTAAATTCTTTTAGTTTTCTTTCTCCATTAAATTCTGTTAATTGTTGAGTAAACGTAGCTTTAAATTCTATTTTTTTGTTAGCATCAGGTTTTAATTTTGTTTTTCCATTACTTTTCTTTAAACTGTCTTTTGAAATTTGATAACTTATTCCATTTTTTACACATTTTTCTCCTTTAGCTTCCATCCATGTAAAATGTGCATATAGTTTTGCATCATCTTCTAATTCTGTTTTTGGAATTAAAATGTAAAATTCTTTTTCTGATGAAGGTCTCATAAAATCAGTTGTGTGTTCCACATAAAGTCCTGAAACCGGATCACTTTCCTCACATGGTTTAAAGTTTTTTGTATTCCTTTCGTTATCATTTGTTATTATCTTTTCTACTTTTATTTTCTGATTTCCGTTTTGAATATATAATCCAAGCGTTTCGTTATCTACTTTTCCACCAATTCCACCAAATATGATTTTTTCATCTTTGTATTTTCCGTTTACATATTTCATAGTGTATGGTCCGACTTTTATATATTCATTTGAATTACTTGTATAATATTCTGATGTTATATTATCTACATCTGTAAGATTAGTTGCATAGCTCCCACCATTAGAAAGTGCTTTGTTAACTCCATTTTTAAATCTTCCATAAGCCTTTGCTTCATTGTAAAGTTGCTTAATGGCTTCTATGTCGCTCCTTACAAACTCCGCTTTGCTACCATCAAGTTTCAGTTTTGCAATAATAGTTTCGGCATTATCAACATTTATTCCACCAGTTATTTGTAACATCCACATAACAATTTGCTTTCTTGGTGTCCATTGATTACAAGGATCTGCAGTAATAACATATGCTTTATCTGCTGAAATAGTTGTATGATTATTACTACATTTATAATATCCCCTAGTTCTTATTGTAGCTGGCAATCCAAAGTTATTTACATTATTAATTGCTCTTATTTCAGTATCTGTTAATTTTCTTGACCATAAATTTCCATTTGCAGGGTTAAATATATCTTCTACTTTAGGCGTTGACCAGTAGTAGGTATATGCACTGCTCTCTCCTCTCCACATTGCAGAAGTCATAGCTAAAGTGACGTCTCTTTGAGTACAATATATAGCTCTTCCTTCTACTTTAGGAACTTCAAAACCATTGCTCTGTATGTTATCAGGGTCAACTTCAAAGCCTGTTTCATTTCCCCAATTCAAATTATCTTCTTGATTAGCATTAAGCATTGCAGAATATATTTCTTTATAATTTGTTTCTGCATCTGGAATACCATTAATTGAATTAATGCATAAAATCAATCCAGCCAATATAACTGTTACTAATAGTATTATTTTAACTGTCCATTTGTTTTTTATCATTTCTACTAACCTCCTTTCCTATATTTTTTTGTTCAAAACTTGTTTTTTTATCTCATATATACCAAATACCAATATTGCTAATATAAATAATGTAAGTGTTGTATATCC
>ULKJ01020055.1_pt1 | contig 11934 bp, 15 predicted proteins | sample 1951121 | NCBI WGS metagenome assembly ULKJ01 (sample SAMEA4835497, study PRJEB28245) | human gut metagenome | biome: gut microbiome; material: fecal sample | place: Denmark | collected 2008 | reverse complement strand
GTATCATATACAAGGTATCCCCGGGGGTTTCGAAAATTTGAGGTACCTCAAGGCAATCCCCCCTTATTACTATACAAAAACATACCACACTACTATATAGCTACTATACTCTAGAGCTACTTGGCTCATTTTAAGGTAATCACAAAAAGGCAATAAAAAGGCCCCTAATCTCCATAAAATCCTCATAATCCCAGTACCATTAATGGCCGCTTATTATATACATATATAAGGTAAGGTATGTGAAGATAAAAGGCAATTATAATACAGATAGTCATATAGCTACAAACGTATGTAGGAGTGTACTATAGCTTTAGTACAGTAGTCGATTAATGGCCCCTTATTTGCCTTTTGCCTAGATACCTTTTATTAGTATATATTATATAGCAATTGATAAAATAGGCTACGTGTTAAAAAGGCAGTGTACGGTTGTTCGTAGGATGTTGCCTTTTACTGATTTTGGGATTTGTGGGGCAATGGGGATCTCTTGGGGATTTATATTTGCCTTCAAGGTACCTAGAAATAGGATTTTATGGGCAATCATAGGGGATTATTAGGCAATTATCCTAGTAACTATGTAAGTTATTGCATTAGTATTTATATTATTGATAAATGCAATAATTCTAGGACATTTTGTGATTTAGGGGTACCTTGATTGCCTTATTAGGTATAGGTTTATATAGGGTAAAGGTTATCAGGCAAATTAGGATTATGGCAATCTCCATTCATGGCCTCAAGGATTAAAATTATAATCAAGGCCCTTAGGTACCTCCTATAAGCAATTGAGGATTTGCATATATAATATTTAATATTTATATTTGCATTGTAATAATAACTAATTAAAGACAGACTTATGAGAACAAGTATTTTAAACACTGAATTTAATTTTGCAAAGAGTATTAATATTTCATTAATTGCTGCACCTGATTCCTATCCTCATTTCGAACAGGGGATCAAAGATTACATTTATCCTATCCTTTCTGAAATCCAGGAAACCCAAATCCCAGAACGGTTAACCCTAATATCCATTAACACTATCGACCATGAGGAACAAGGCTTTCACCTATGGTCCTTTACCATTAAGGATCCCGATACACTTACCCCAGAAGAATCTTTAGAAATCTCTAATCAATTACATCAGGTATTTCCTTTCGATCCCGAAGCTTCACTAGAAATGCCCCTAATACATATATGGTCTACATTGGTCATGGTAACAGTTCCTTTCACTTGCTAATTAATACTACTAAGCCTAACTTTGGTCCAGGCCTAACTTTGGTACTGGGCTTTTTTATGTTCTTACTCTACACCTATTTTCAAAATCACTATCCATGGCCCTATATTAGGTAATTAGGCTCTAATATCCCTCTACCTATAAGCCTTCTAGAATATTCCCTTAATGGCTCCTATAGCAATTGAATAAAATATGGGATATTTACTACTGGGTACCATTAATGGCCTATGAGTATATAGGTATACCCAACCTGAACAACCTTACTCTCTATTCATACAGGTAATCTATATAGCTACAAAGCGTGTGTGATTTTAAGCTTGAACGTACCCCCAAATTTAAGTGCAAATTTTAAACTACTTTTTAGGGTGCAATCTAAAAACCTCTCCAATTTTTAGATTTTTGTAAATTTTAATTTTAAAATTTTTGATTTTTAAAAATTTCATTTTCTTGAAAATTTTTCTTTAAAATATTTGTGTAATCTAAATAAAGTTCTTATCTTTGTATCAGTGAAACAAAAGATATAAAGTTATGAAAAAATATTTAGTTATTACAAACAATGAAAAGTATTATCTTATTGAAGCTATTTCTTCAATGAGTGCAGCTAAAAAGTTAACTTCTTATTTATTAAAGAAAAGAATGTAACTTTAGACGAAGTTTTTGAGCTAATCAAAAATGTAGAGAATATTATAGATTTAACTAAGTTTAATTTAGAGGATTGAAAATATCTCGAAAAATTTTCAAAAAAAAATCTCGAAAAATTTTGTAGATTAAAAAATAGTTCTTATATTTGCAATACAGAAATAAAACAAATTCCTTTTCTCTTTTTCTTATAAATCATTTAGTTTTATAGAGAAAAGGAAATAATAAAATAAACATAAAAACTAAATGTATTTTTATTATGTCAACAACAAAAGTAAACAATGTGAGTGCAGAAAAAGCTATTGCAACAAGTAAAGCAAATGCTACAATTTCTTTTAATGAATTATTTAAAACAACTAAAGAAAAAACAAACGGCTTATTAAAAACATCTTTAGGACAAAAAACAGAAATTTATAAAAATAGTCTGTTTGAAGGTATGGATGAAAAAAAGAAAAAGGCAGCAAGAAAGAAAATAAGAAATTACACTTATTCTATGCTTTCGACCATTGTAGAAAATAAATCAGAAAAATTAATTAGTGCTTTTTTAGATTTCTACAAATCTGCATACGTTTTAAATGATTTTTCATTTGCTTCTATTGCAAGCGAAAACACTAAAGAAGAAAAGAAAACCATTTTGAAAGAAGGTCTCGAAATCGTGAAAAAATCAATGAAGTAAATAAAATCAGATAGGGAGTAAAATTTTACTCCCTATCATAAAAATAAAATTATTATGTTATTAATTCTGTTTGTTATCTTATTAGCTGTTTTTGTTAGTGCTTTATATGTAGTTTATATTCTTTTAAAACCAAATCATAGAATAATATCTACTATTATTGACGTACAAACTTTTCAATTAATTAATGCAGAGCAATTTCTACTACTTGACCAAATAAGCATGGACTATTTAAATGAAGTTGAATATACAATTTATAAAAAATTTTCTTTTAAAACTTTTTTACTATACTTATGTTATTGTTTAAATGAACAATTTGAAGAAAATTTAAATAATCATTTAGTAGATAATTAAGAAAGCAAAAGCAAAGGGACAATAAAACATTGTCCCTTATCTTTATTTTTAAAATGTTAAAATTAACGTAACCGTCCGCCCCTAAAACTACCAGGAAATTTTTGCTCTACGCATTAAGAGGTACCTTGAGGATTCTTCACCCTTTTCAGTAGGCTATGATTTTACCTCCTCACATTAAAGGCCTACCAAGACTCCGATTACTGAGGTAATATATTATCTATACCATCCGAAAAGATCCATTCGAATATCGTTTTATAATATCCATCTCCAGGATCATAATCTAAAGTAGCAGAAGGCATATGAGAACCTTCAGAAGCGTCCATATTCCAATTCCATCCCACATATACCCAGTCATCTTTAAGGTACCAAAATTCATCAATAGAATATAACTCTTCACTCTTATCCTCAAGGTAATAGGTAGCACCTCCCTGGTTAACCTCAGGAGTATAATTCTCCCAGAAACTTTTTCTCATAAGAACCCTTAATTGAAAAGCTATTACCCCTCTACCATCCGTAAAGCTTGATAATAGGTTCCCTATATCAATACCATCTACCAACCAATTCTTATCACTCTGGGGAGATATCACAGGATAGTGATCTAAGGGAGCAAACTTCTTCTCACCTTGTCCCGCCTGGATGCCAGATACTTGCATAGTAGGGAAGAAGATCATACCAGGATCCTGAGTAATCCTCACTTGCTTCTCTACTCCATTACTCGTTCGGATTCTAAGGCTCTCAGACCTTTCATCTAGAGACATATTTTCCTTAACATTGATAACTACTTGAGCATTACCATTACCTTCACTTGGAGATACACTTAAAAAACTTTTATCCATACATTTTACATATTAAAGGTTTATATGGGGTTATAGTATAACCCATATACTTCACACAAAGAAGCCAGAGACCTAATATCCCTGGCTTTCCTTTCTATAAAAGGGTATCTAATATCTTCTTAACCCTATCCTTCCCAATAAGCCTCCTACCATTCTTTCTCTCAATACATAATACTTCTGAAGTTCTTTCATCCAAGTTCTACTCCCTCCCTCCAATAGTAGTTCTATTCTTAGCATATCTCCGGGATCAATCCACATCTGATACCAAACCCTATTACCCTCAGAACACCTTAGGATTCTCTTTTCACTATCATCTCTGATTCTTTCTACTGTTATCATAAATCGGTATAAATATTAAACTTCTTAGTAAAATAGCTCCTCCTATGAAAGGTAAATATCGAATCTTTCTTTATGTAATTGGATTAGCTCTACTCTATCTAAAAAGTACCCTAACCCAATAGTTGTTTCATAGTTTCCTTGCATAACAGGGTCCATAGATCCTGCATCTATCCAATAGAATTGAGTACCCTCAATATTTATCTCTTCCCTTACATAAGGGATTATACTATCTTTCCCATCGCCATTCAAATCGGTATCATTACAGAATACTATCCTCTCTCCCTGTTGAGGATCAATGGGCAGTATTTCGTCTAATACACTTTTTCGGATCAATAGAAAAAAATAGAAACCAAACCGAATATCGGTAGTTACATTAGCTATTTGAACCGTTGTAGTAGGGGTACCAGGTATATCACCTGTATTATACCGAGAGGAGATATTAACATATACCTTCTTAGTAGAAATCCTTGGGACTACATTCTGATATCTTAATCTGACACTAGCAATAAAAGGGATACCTTCCTGGATTATTCTTACAGAAGCCTCTCTCCCTGTTGAGGATCTGATCCTCAACATCTCTTCTCGATCTTCTAGAGAGATGTTAGCTTTTGCATTTACGGTTACTTCTTGATTACCATTACCACTCTCTGGAGTGATGTTTAAAAAGTTCTTTTCCATACTCTAAATAATTTTTAAGTTACATATAAGAATAGTTCACCATTATTACACACGGTTAGGTGATTATAAAGGGGGATCTCAAGATCTCTCCTTATACCTTAAATAACACTAAAAGCTTAAAAATATGAAAAAAGATTTTATTACAGTTAGCCCAGATTCTGGGCAAGAGAAGGGATCAGTTACTATAATTGCAGATCCTAATCCTTTTGTCAATGATAGGTCTACTAACCTATTAGTAAGGACTGCAGGGGATAAATCCCAAGAGGTTAGGATATTGCAAAATAGTACTCCTTTCTACACAGCTTCACTAATAAAATTTTCTGGTTATCCACAGAAGTTAGGTACTCTGGATTTTATACCTTATTTTAGTTTTGTAAATGTGGGTACTAATGATGATGGTTCCAATTATCCTATCTATCATTGTAAAATTAAGATGAATCTCAATTATGACTTCAGTTCAGATATCAAATACTTTCTGATGTGTACTTTTAGAGAAGATCTGTTAGAGGATTATGAGCTTGAACTAAAAACACCCAGTAAATCTAGCTATCTCACACTTAAAAGTTTAGTTAGTGGATTAGGTCTTAAAAATTACGAAGGGGAAATATTCTTAAGTAATGGTACTGGTATAGTAGATGAGGTATCTTTACGATTGACTAATAAGAATGATGCCTATGATTATAGGACTCTATATCAGATAGTTTTTAACTAAAAAAAAGATCCCGGATTACCTTCTCTAAGGGTCCGGGATCTTCAACGGATCAATCTATCTTTCTTATGAATGAAACATTATATTATAGTTCTTCTTCTTTTTCTTTATTCTCTTCTACATTCACTTTTCGAAGACTGGGGAAATCTAACTTCTCTTTTAAATTACGAATAATGCAATTACCCAGAATGCTAAGGCAAATGTAAGGCCTATTTTATTCTTCTCCCAGAATTTACCCTGATTAAAGTAGCAACCCAGATAAATTAAAGGAAAGAATAATACCCCAAATATGATTATAACTGGGAATAGGATCAAGAACAATACGTACTGTATAAGTTCTTGAGTACTAGCAGACCAACCTCTATAGTTGTTGTTTGAATCGAAATAATGTCTCATAATCTCAAATGTTTTAAGTATCTGATTAAACAATATATTGGAAACAAAGGCAAAACCAACCAAATACTGATGAAAGTAATAAATTCATTTAAACCTAAGTATCTTTTGCAAAGTTTAGTTAGAATTACTGCTGGCAGAAAACAAACTACATATACTGTGTAAAGAATCACCCACATTATTTTTCTTCTATTAAGTTGATTACCTTGGATAATTTGCCTTGAACTTTCTCTAATTTAGAGATTTCCCATCCTTTAATATCATCCCCATAAGAGGATAATTTCTCTATAGATCGTTTAATAGAGAAATATGCCTTGAACCTTTTAAATCTTTCCTCATTTTCAGGATTCATTGGTAAGGCAAATCCCTGAAGATTATTGCCTACTCTTTTATAAATTCTATCCAAGTTAGGCAATCTAGTTACCTTTACCTTATTACTCAGAGTAGCAACTCCCTCTTTTTTATCTACTGAAACTACTTCTACTTCTTCCATCAGTGTAGGATTCTCTGAATTTGAGTAGATTACCTTTGTTCCCTCTTTTAATTTTTCTATCATAATTCGTTTGATTAATTGTTTATGCAAATATACTAAATTTATTTGATTATTGAAAATTATCTATTTTATTTTTAATAAATTCATAGGCATTGCCTTGGTAATCTTCTAGCATTTTGTATTCCTGTGGAGATAGGAATACTCCGTTTACTTTAAAAAGTTTTCTTAGATGCTCCGGTATAGTGCCTTGGTGAGTGATGTTATTGTATCTGATAATGTATAGATCCTTCTTATTCCGATCTATAACCCCTAAAGTGTTGATTGGTTGAAGTTTAGTTTGGTAAATTCCTCCGAAAGCCGAAGGAACCATTAAAATATCTCCGGGTACTCGAGTTATCCAATGAGAATAATCAGGAGTGATTATGGCAATTTTATTCTCTTTTTCAAGGCTTTTATCATAATCTAAACGTTTAAACCAAAAAGCACATTGATAACAAACATCCTGGGCTTTCATAAGCTTTGGGATCTCCCTATTCAAGTCAAAATCCTCTAAATTAAGGGGTTTGCCGCATATTCGGCATCGATTTGTCTTATTCATATTGCATTATTTATAAATTATATGAGATAATAGAACACAAAGAACTTAGAAAATAGGGATATGAGCAATACTGTTCAATGTTTATTGAACTTAAAACACTAAAGTTATGAAAGATAAACTAACAAATGAGATGATTAAAGATCTGGCTAACCGATTGGGTATAGAACCAGCTCTTTTAAAAGCAGTACAGATAGTAGAAGCTGCAGGTAGAGATGGATTTTTATCCGATGGTAGACCTCAAATCCTTTTTGAGGGGCATATTATGTACAAGGAATTTCATAAAAAGTTCCCTGATAGAGATTTAGCTTATCTCTGTAAGAAATTCTCTACGGTATTTTACCCAAAATGGGATAAATCGAAGTATTTGGGAGGTGTACACGAGTATAAGAGACTCGAATTAGCCAAAGAAATTGATGAAGAATGTGCATTGAAGTCTGCAAGTTGGGGAATGTTCCAGATCATGGGATTCAATCACAACCTTTGTGGATGCAAAGATGTCTTCGATTTCGTTCATAAGATGTCAGAATCTCATGAAAAACAACTGGAATTGATGTATTATTTCATGAATAACTCGGGTTGTTTGAAAGAACTCAGGGAAAAAGACTGGGCAGGATTTGCCAAAAAATATAATGGCCCTGGATATGCCCAGAATGCTTACGATCAGAAATTAAGAAATGCTTACGAAAACTTCAAAAATAGGTTATGAAAAGATGTCACTTCAATAATTGGTTAGCAAAGTTGATTCTAGCCAAGAATTACACAGCAATAACCCTATTTTTCAACTCATTCTTCAAGTATGACGAAGAAGTATATGAATGGGATAATATAAATCACGAGTGTATTCATCAGGTACAACAGATAGAATGCTTTATTCTGGGATTGATTATTGGTATCATAGTAGCTGGTTTAGGAGCTCCATGGTGGATTATTCCTATAATTGCTTTTGGATTCTTCTACCTATGGTATGGAATCGAATATCTGATAATTTTGGCTTTTGCTGGTTGGGGTAAGCAGAATGATCGATATCACGATGTAAGTTTCGAAGAAGAAGCTCATTCGAATGATACCAAATGGGATTATCTCAAAGAAAGATTACCCTTTTCATGGATGTCTTACATAAAACTGAGAAGCTACAAGAAATGAAAAAATTAAAAGTATTAGGGGTGTCTGCTGGTGCAGGCATCCTTTTGTTTCCTTTTAGAAAGAATTTGATAGCTAATCTAGAAATTAGAGGAGTATTTTATACTAAGGGTCTAGAACAGTGGAAATTAAACTTTGGGGATATACCCTATTATAAAGATGGAACTTTTCCAGACTGTAAGCCAGACATCATACTTTCAAGCCCAGATTGTGGAGCATCCTCCATTATGAGGCTTTCAAAAGTAAAAGAATTGGGCAATCCTCAAGAGAATAAATCCCTAAATCTAGTGATTCAATCAATCTTACATTATAAGCCTAAGATATTTCTTATAGAAAACTTGCCTCGTTTGCTATCTCTGCTACCAAAGGAATACCTTCAAAAAACTTTCGAAGATTATAAACTTATTTTTCACGAAAGGTCGGTTTCTGATTATGGGAACTCACAGTTATCACGAAAGAGATTACTTATCATGGGAGTACATAGAAAAACCGGTAAGAAATATTTGAATGCTTTCAATGAAGTATTTCAAGTAAAAAACCCAACAATTACTAGAAATCTACTTAACGATTACCAGAATCCATTAAATTATAACATACCCTTGGATAAAACCCTGGCAATGTATGACTATCGAAAACTTCCCGAAAAGAAAAATCTTACAGTAAAGAAAATACATAGACTTTGGGTAGGAGCATTCCATGCTGAAAAGAAATGGCCAATCAAAACAGCAAAGATGAGTACCCTCCCAGGAGTATACAGATTGGAAGAAGATAAATCTCCCTTAACACTGAGACCTGCCGATAGACAATTCCGACCCGATGGTTATCCTCTTGGGATTTTGGATTTCAAGGCAATCATGGGATTTCCTAAATCCTACAAGATTTTCATGGATGAAGGCAATTATCTTTACTGGCTTAACAAGGCAAGGTATACAATTGCCAAAGGGGCAGTTGGAGAAATTGGGATTTGGTTTAAAAGGTGCATTAGAAACGCCTCCGATAAGTAGACTATAGGATTATACCTATATATATAACTTAATACCATAAATATAATATGAAAACTTTACCAAGATTACCTGAGGATTTTATTAAAAACCTACCTGGTTCTAAAGTGAAATTAATATATAAATTAATGAAGTTAGAATCAGAAGTACTAGCTGAAGAATCTAAACTTAGTAGTGCTTTAGCTTCTTACTACTGGAGTTTGAACCCAAATTTAAAATCGGTTTCAAAAAGCCGATTTTTATTGCCTAAAATGTTAAAATCATTCGAAGCTAAGAAGATGGAATATTTAAATTTACTAGATGCTTGCGCCTCTCAAATAGAGGGTTGGTATGAAGCTATTTCACCAAAGTTGGTTGAAAAGAAACCGAGTAAGGCCCTAATATTAGGAGAAAATATTACTAGAAAGCATGCTAGGAGCTTAAAGACTAAGAGAACTAGGATAAGTTGATGATTTGATTAAATGTTAAAAGACTTTAAAAGTGTCAAAAAGTACTAGAAGGGAAAAACTTCCTCCCTTTCAGGAATTCCTTCTTAAAAACCTTCTATACAATTAACCTCAATAGGTAGGTATCAATAATAATCATTATTCATTCTACCTACATTGGTTGATGGAATCAACCAATGTAATCAATGGTTGTATACAACCATTGATTGGAAATATATTATCTTGTATTCTTTATTCTATTCTTCTTTTTTTTAGGAGGTTTTTTTCTTCTTTTGTACTGGGTTTATTAAGATTATATTAGTTTATGAAGAAAGCCAAAAATATCGTTACGTTAATACTAATAGGATTTACTATTTACCTTTGCTTCAGGAATTACAAACTTTCTCGAGAGGTTAATTCTCTGGAACAAGCGGTCAATGAAATCCCAGATACAGTTTACATCAAGAAACCCTTTAAACCTGAAAAAAAGTTTTCAGAGAAAAAAGAACCAGATAGAATCTTAGTTTACGATAGAGAGAAGTCAGACTCTCTTCCTGATAATTCCATAAGACAGCCTCTAATCAGTAAACAAGATTCTCTGGTTCAATTGGTTTTAAAGAGGAATCAATTGAACTTAAGTCTATTCAATAAGGAATCCAATACTTATTCAACTAGATCATTCCAAATCGACCTGAATAAGTACAGTTATAACTGGTATGAGGGTCAATTAACCCAGAAAAGGGTAAAGAGGTTTTCACTTAATCCTTACATCTATGGCAAATACAGACCTTTCAACAATCTGTTAGACATGGGTACTGGAATTGAGTTCAAGACTAACCGATTTAATTACAAACTCGGAATCAATGCTTTCTACTACCCGAAATTCCAATCGGGAATAGGTACTGATTTAGAGTTTTCAGTTCAATATAAATTTTGATATGGCAAAAAAGATTATAACAGAAAATACAAACCTTACAAGAGAGGAATTAGAGATACTGGCTAAAGTTCCTAATGATGTATTTCTCTTTAGTCTCTTTTGTTATGTGATACACCCAGTAAGAGGAAAGGTAAGATTCGAACTATATCCTTACCAGAAATCGGTACTATACCAGTTCGTAAAAGAGAGATTCAACATTTTGCTAAAGTTTCGTCAGGCTGGTATTACAGAACTTATTTCTATGTACTGCCTTTGGTTAGCGATGTACCATCCGAATAAGAAGATAAACATTATCTCCATTAAGGATACTACAGCTAAAAAGGTACTCAAGAAGATTAAGTTCATGTATAAGAATCTTCCATGGTATCTTCAAACTCCGATTATAAATGGTAGAGCTGGAGAATTTGGATCTGCTTCTATGATAGAATTCGATAATGGTTCTTTTATAGAATCTATTCCTACATCTTCAGAAGCTGGTCGTTCGGAATCCCTTTCTCTTCTGGTTATTGATGAGGCAGCAATAGTAAGATGGGCAGCTCAAATCTGGGCCGCGGCCTTCCCAACTCTTAGTACTGGGGGGAGTGCTATAGTAAACAGTTGTATTACTGGTAATACTAGAATAATTACTGATAAAGGTTTGATAAAAGTAAGGAACTTATGCCCAAAGAAGTTTGGTGCTGTAGATCTATCTTATGTTAGTAATTTGAAAGTATTAACCCATAAAGGAGAATGGAAAAGGATCATAGCTTCAGTAAATAAAGGTAAACTGGAAACTTGGAAGATTCAAACCAAATATGGAACTACTCTTAATTGTACACCAAATCATAAATTATATACTTTACATGGGTGGATGTCAGTAAAGGGTATCATAGAGAAAAAAGAAAAAGTAATTCTCTATAAAACTGGTCTATCAGAATTACAGGAACCGCCAAGGATTATGTGGCCTGAAAAAGAAGTATGGAAGACAGTAAAAGATTATCCTAATTATAAGATCTCTAACCGTGGAGAACTAAAGTATTTAAGGGCAGGTAAGTGGTATAAAAAACACTTAAAACCTAATGATGATGGATACGTTAGAGTTACTCTTCATAAGGATCGGTCTTCTAAACATTTTAGAATGGCTGATCTAGTAATATCTCATTTCACAGATCTTAAAGTGGGAAAAGACCAAGTGATTGATCACATAGATTGTGTACCTCATCATAATTGGGTAACTAATCTACAAGTAATATCTAGAAAAGAGAATACTCAAAGAGCAAATCTTTATTCCTATGGACTTAAATTGGGTACTAGAATTGGTAAAAGTTTTACGGATTTAGATTCTTTAGCTATAGTTCTCAATGCAATAGAGACTGGAGAATTAGAACAGAAAGGTATAACTCAATTTATCAAGGAGAACTCAGTATTTAACTCTATGTCTCTCAAATCAGCTAGATCCTATATCAGTAAGATATTATCTGATAAAAGGGGTAATCAGGTAAAGTTATCTAC
>ULKJ01016028.1_pt1 | contig 12396 bp, 18 predicted proteins | sample 1951121 | NCBI WGS metagenome assembly ULKJ01 (sample SAMEA4835497, study PRJEB28245) | human gut metagenome | biome: gut microbiome; material: fecal sample | place: Denmark | collected 2008 | reverse complement strand
TTAATTACTGGCAATTGCCAGTCTGCAGCATCAGATATGTGTTTATTTGGAAGTATATTAATATACTACCTTATGAGACAAGGAAAATTACCTCCTACAAAATCAGTATGCTTAGTCCATGATGCTAATTATCAAATCACTAAACCAGAAAACATAAACACATGGAGTATTTATGAGATGTGGCAAATTTATCGAAACCCATTAACTAAACCCTATTTTGGTTTTCAGATAGATGATCTAGATATGGAAATGGACTTTGTTATAGGTAGATCGATGGCAGAAGAACTACCTTTTATTCCTGGATATGATTATAGAAAAATGCTTGAACCCGATTTTTCAGTAGAAGAATACATGGAAGAGCATAAGAAATATAAGCATATAAAGATAAAAGATTACCCTAAAATATTCAAGAAGGAGATAAAGAAATATAAAGAGGGATATGAAAAGAAAGTACATTAGTAATATGCCTATTGAAGGATTCTCTAAATATCACATATGTAAGAATGGCCGATTATATTCTATTCATAGTGGTACTTGGAGATTGATAAAACCAGTAGCAAAGAGTACTGGGTATATATCTAATAATCTAATATCTGATTCTGGTAAAAGAGCTAATTTCTATCGACATAGATTAGTTGCAGAAGTTTATTTACCAAATGATAATCATACTTTAGTAGTATGTCATAAGGATAACAATCCTTTAAATAATCGGGTAAGTAATTTATATTGGGGTACTCCAAGAGATAATACTCAACAGTGTATAAGAGATGGTAGATTCCCATTTCGTAAGAAGAAAAAGGTGGATGAAAATAAGTTGATATATCAATACAATATTGGAATACCCAGAAAAGATATATTAGAAGAATTTAGGATATCCACTAAACTACTTTATAGTATTTTAAGAAAACATAATGTTAAACTACGAAAATCATGAAGAAGATTTTAAACGGTCCCACGGTGTGGAGAGCTAAATGCCCAGTATGTGATTGTGAATTTGAATATGATACCAGCGAAGCTTTTAGAGTTTACGATAAATCGAATAGTGATATATTTAAGGTAATACAATGCCCAAATTGTAAAACTCATATAAAGCATTCAGATTCAGTATCTACCACTACAGAAACGATAAGAGAGGATACTATGACAACATAACTAATTAAAATTTTAGATTATGGAAAATGACACATTAAAGAAAGAGGCTGACAAGGTAATCAATGTAACTTACATGTTATCTGGAGTATTAGAACAATCATTCCAAGAAATGGATGAAATTTTGGATAGATTACACAAAAGACTTCACCATGAAGACCGAAGGTTAATCAACTCTATCCGAAAACATATAAAATTTCTCAATTCAAACATAGAATCACTCAGAACTCATTCACTTTCTAAGATGGATGAAGAAACAGTAGAATGCTTTGATGATACTACTCTTAGATTTTATGTAATCTTCATGAAATTACTTGAAGTTGCTGGTATAGATTATCTTTGTGATTTACGATTATACTCTCTGTATAATCTGTTAGACAAATATCAATCCCTTACTAGTTATCCCAAATTAGATTCTAGGGCTAAGATTGCTTTCCTACAAGTTAAGAGAGATATCGAAAATGGTCAGTATTCTGCTGAAGATATGAAAAAAGTTTTTAAGTTGAAAGATGAAAACCGAGATAAATAAACTTAAGGTAGTATTTGAGGGTAGAACCTTAGAAATAGATATTCAAAAGGAATTATCTATCAATGAGAACTTATTAAATTCTCAGCTAAAGGATTCTCCCTCTAGTTATTATATACTTGCTTCATTAAGAGATAAGTATATAAAACAAAGAGATGCTTTAGCAAGAGAAAAAGAGGAAGCATATTCTGCTGCATGGGTATTTATAAAAGATTCCAATGAGAGGTTCAATAATGATTACGTATCTCATAAAGCTAATATAAACCCCAAATATAAATCTATTTGCAAAAGGTATCTAAAGGCTGCAGCTAAAGCTAATAAATTTATAGCTATCTGTAAAGCTTATGAGAGTAGAGAAGGCATCTTAAGAACTCTTAATGCCAATATCCGTAAGTTACAGTAGGAACTATAAAAGATTACTAACTAAATTTTATAAATATGTATAATTTACAACTTATATCAACTCTAGTAGCTAAGAAGCTTGGTAATAGTATTCCAGGTTTACCCGTAGAAAATAAAATCTTGGTATATTCTCCCAAAGAGATTAATACCACTGCTTCTGGTATTATTATCCCAGATATGGTAAAGGAAGGAGTTCCTCGTAAGGGTGTTGTTATTAAATCTGGTGTAATCACAGAAGAATATCAAACTTACAAGGACCACGTGGAAATCGGTCGTATAATCGAATATGGATTGTATGCTGGTAAAGAACATCAATTCGATAAAAACTGTTTACCTCAGGAATTACAACTCTTTTATGAAAAGGGTCTGTTCACCGTATTAGCTTTAAATGAGATTTCATACTCAGAACCCAATAACTTAGATTGATATGATTAAAGATAAGGACAAAAAGAAAAAGAAATTATCTTCTAGTGGCATGACTACTAAAGATAAGATGTTAGCCCGGAAAAAACAATTAGAATCCAAGGGTAATGGTAGTGGATTGGTATTCCCTAAAGAGGGAACTTTAAGAATGAGAATCAAATCTCCAGGAGATGACCAGGAATTGGGTATTGAATTGATTCAATTCTATCTTAATAAGGATTTGGGAGGAGTTATTTCCCCGGCTACTTTTGATGAACCCTGCCCATTTATGGAAAAGTATCAGGAACTGAAAAACTCAAAAGATCCAGATGACCAGGAACTTGCAAAGATGCTGGTACCAAGAAGAAAATACGTAGTGGGTGGAATAGTATATTCAGATGAGAAAGGTACTAAGGTAGATTATGAAGGAAAAGATAAGGGAGTATTAATCCCAAGATCAGTATACCAGGATATTATCGACCTTTACTTGGATGAAGACGAAGCTGGAGATATGACAGACCCAAGAACTGGATACGATATAAAAATTATCCGTTCTGGTTCAGGTAAGAATGATACTACATATTCTGCTCGTGCATGTAAACCTACTAAACTTGACAAGAAGTATTCAGGTAACGTAGATTTGGAATCCATAGTAAGATCTCAGATTAAAGATTACGATGAACTGGAGGAAACTTTGGCATCATTCTTAAAAGAAGGAAGAGATTCTGATGAAGAGGATGAAAAACCAAAGAAGAAAAAGAAAGGCATTCATAAGGATCACTACATGGATGATGATGAACCTAAGAAGAAAAAGAGAAAGTATAAGTCAGATATTGGATAAATTGGTTTTATAAATGGTTGGTAGAGGAGGTAATTCAAGAAATTGGTTATCTCCTTTATTTATGTTAATACATTACAGTATGGCAAAAGGAAAAGTGGGTTTAAAAGTTCCCTCTAAAAACGAATTACTAAAGAAATATGGGTCATCAATAGTACTTGCTTCTGAAACAAAAGAAACAGGTCTATGGTTACCAAGTACTTTCTTTGCATTGAATTATACCTTTGGTGGAGGAATCCCATTTGGTAAAATCCTAGAAGTAGCAGGAGAAGAATCCTCTGGTAAATCACTTATAGCTTACAACTTTGCTTATTCATGTCAACAACTGGGAGGGCATGTAATATGGGTAGATGCTGAACAATCATGGATGAATTCCTGGGCTCAAACTAATGGAGTTGATCCAGAAAGAGTTACAGTAGTTAATGATACTCGTATTGAGAATGTTGCGGATGCAGTAGCAGACTTAGCATTATATTTCAGATCTCAGTTAACACACAATGAACCAATACTTCTGGTAATAGATTCAGTTGCTGCTATGGATTGTGCAGATAATATAGATTCAAAAATGACGGATGCTAAAGCAGAGATGGGAGGTAGAGCAAAGGCTTTGTATAAATACTTCCGTATCAGAAGCGAATTATTTTATCGACTGGGAGTTACACAGATTTATATTAATCAATTAAGAACTGCATTGAATGTTGGATTCGGAAAAGATAATACAACAACTACAGGAGGCGCAGCACTTAAGTTCTACGCTTCAATCAGAGCTGCTTTCTATTCAGGAAGATCTATCACTGTTAAGCAAAAGGGTAAAGAACGCAAAGCTGGGAAACTCGTCACGGTTCGACTTATTAAAAATAAAGTTGCTCCTCCAAGACCTACAATCAGCAAATGCCCAGTATACTTCAATCCTAAGTTCCATGAGGTTGGATTTGATAGATGCTTTGGATTAGAAGATGTATTGGTAGAAAACGATATAATCGTTAAATCCTCAGGTGGAGTATATAAACTCAAGGATAAAACCCTTGCAAGAGGGGAAGAGAAATTCCAAAAGCTTTTGGAAGAAGACGATGACTTAAGAAGAAAGCTTTTAAGGAAAGCAGATATAAATACCATTGGTACTACTCGTAAGAAACTAGAAGCTCTTACAGAAAACTGTTATCCCATAGATGGAGTAGAATACGAATCCTATAATGAATCAGAAGACGAAGAGGAGGAAGACGATGAGTAAGAAAACACAATTTACAGGGTCCAAGAATAAGATTAGGAGTCTATCTTGGACTTCTCCTATATATATCAACATGGGAAAGGTAAGTATCAAAGGTACAGAGATTCAAAGGTCCTATATACCCAAGTTGATAGGTATGGGGTTTACTAGAAAAGAGATATCAGAGATAACCGGGCTGGGACATCAACTAATATCAGATTATTATATTAAATATAAAAATAAATATGAAAAATAAAAAATTAATACTATTAGTTGACGGCGAGAATATTTTACACCAAAGTTTTCACAAATTTGAAAAACTTAAGTCTACTGATGGAAAACCAAGTGGAGCAATATTCGGATTTTTTAGATCATTACATGGGTTCTTACATAGGTGGGACCCAGATGAGGTTATTATAACTTTTGATAATGGACACTCTCCTTATAGAGATGCTTTGTTACCAGATTATAAGGGACATAGGAAAAATATTTCAGTAGATTATGAATCTCTTCAATCTCAAAAACGTATTATTATGGGTATGCTTAAGCTCCTAAGAATTAAATATGTTTTTGATAAGCATAATTCTACTAAATATGAAGGAGATGATTTCTTAGCATACCTAGTTTTAAATAAAAAACCCACTGAGAAGGTAATCATAATATCATCCGATAAGGACTTTAATCAACTTATCGGTAAAGACGTAAAGATAAACAATCCAAGAAAAGATGAGATGATTCATCAGGGTAATTGTAAGGAACTATTCGGATATTCTCCTGAAGAAACAGTAGATTACCTTTCAATGGTGGGGGATACTTCGGATGATATTAAAGGTATACCGGGTATTGGTCCTGTAAAAGCTAGGAAAATATTGGACGAATATGGTACTTTGGATAAATTTCTAGAGCATCATCATCAAACTTCTCATGTAGAGATTGCAGAAAGGAATAAGAAGCTTATAGATTTAAGATTATTTCAAAAAGAAGTACCATTATCCAAGTTACCTATGAAAAAGTTTGCTAATAAGGAGATAAAATACAAGAAATTCAAAGAAGTCTGTATCGAATACTCTTTAGCATCCTTTATGACAAATGAATTTATGAAACCATTTAAAGATTTGTTATCATGAAAAGAATTATGTTTGTAGGGCCAAGTGGAATAGGAAAAACCACTTTGGCAAAGTTCATAGAAACCAAATATGGTATACCCTTTATATCTGGTAGTATGTCAGATTTAATGCCAGATACAAAAGAGATGCATCATGCTGAGTTTTTACACCAAGAATGTGGAGAACTCATAAACAAGGATTATCAATTGTTGAATCTGAGAAATAAGCTTTTCAAGGATAAAGAAACTTTTGTAACAGACCGTAGTTATGTAGATTTAGCAGCTTATTTCATATATAAACAATCTACTAATATCCCCGAATGTGAAGTAGATGCTTTCTTAGATATATGCAAAGATCTTACAGTTCAACAATGTGATTTATTAATATACCTTCCCTTGAGTATGTACCATATGAAAGAATGGCCAATGGAAGACAATAAGAAGAGAATCATAAATAGATATTATCAGGCTCAGATGTCAGATATAATGGGTAACCTGTTAACTCAGTGGAGTACTTTAAGTGTAATAGATAATATATTAGTAGTACCCCAATTAGATTTCTACGACAGAATACACATGATAATGTCAAGATTGGATTAATATGAAGAAACAAGTAATAGCAATAGTCTTCTCAGATTTACATCTTAATATATATGCTAAGTTCAATGAAGACAATAAAAGAACCCTGAATCATTTCAGGGTTTTGTCGATTATACAAGAGAAATGTAAAGAGTATGATTGCCCAGCACTATTCTGTGGAGATTTCTTTCATAAGCCAGAAACTATGGACCAAGATCTTATGGAATTGACCTATGAGAAATTTAAGGAATTAGAGTTAAGAGAAAACCAGGTAGAGATATTTTCTATATCAGGAAATCACGACTTGAAGAAAGTTAGCTTTATAGGTAATAAACCCTTTTCATGGGTTAAGTTTTTAGAACAATTTGGGATAGTGAACTTAGATTATGGTAAAAGATTGCTAGGTATGAATGCAGTAGTATACGGTATACCCTATATAGATCACAATGTAGGTTTATCTGAATATCTGAAAAATATAAAGCTTGATAAGGATGCTGATAATATCCTTATGCTTCATACTGATTATCCTGGAGCAAAAGATACGGATGGCAGAGAAATTGATTCAGTAGAAAATCTAAATCTGAATGTACTGAATAGGTTTGATTTAATTATTTGTGGTCATATACACAAACCACAAAGATTATCAAAGAAGGTTTATATGATTGGTGCTCCTTTACAACAAAGAAGAACCGATAAAGATTGTAAACTGGGATATTGGAAACTTTATTCGGATTTATCTATGGAATTTATAGAACTGAAAGGATTCCCAAAATTCGTAGATGTTGAATCCGAAGATGAAATTAAGGATGATGGCAATTATTATACCATTTTACCCAAGAAAACTAGTATTCAAGTAAATACAAACCATAAGATTACTAAGCAAGTTTCTAAGAAAACTCTAGCAAAAAGATACTTAAGGGAAAAAGGTATAAAGGATGATGCTAAGAAACAACTTTTAATTGACACTTTAAATAAAGCTGAATCATGTTAACATTCACAAGGTTAAATATACAGGGATTTTGTTCTATAGATTCCTTCAGTTTACAATTAAACCAAGATTGTACAGTTCTTATAAAAGCCCCAAATGGTTTTGGGAAATCAACTCTACTGAATGCCTTAGTATGGGCATTATATGGGAAAAACATAAAGGGAGTATCTGAAGTAAATACCTGGAAAGAATACCAACCCAAAGATTATAAAGGTACCATGGTAGAAGTATTTTTTCAGAAAAACCAGGATTCATATAAGGTAATCAGATGTCAAAAATTTAAAGATTACCTAGAGGATGGTGCTAAAGGAAATGATAGACTTATCATCATTAAAAATGCCGAGATTATTAATATCAAGGGTAAGAATGAATTACAGAATGCCATCAATAAAGAACTAGGATTATCCTATCTGTTATTCATGAACTCAATTATGTTCGGTCAGGGTATTAAGAGATTAATCCAAGAATCTAATTCGGATAAGAAAAAGCTTTTTGAGGAAGTATTCGATTTAGAATACCTAAATTTAGCAAAGGGTATAGCTAATCAAGATAAGGCAGTTATCTTAAATGAGATTAATCAATTAGAATCCGAATCCCTTTCACTAAAGAAAGAATTAGAGGCCAATAAAGAAGCTTACTTCGATTTGAGGTCAAGGGAGAAATCCTTTAAGAAAGATCTCAGAGAAAAATCTAGGAAACTAAAGGAAGAACGGAAAGACCTAACTGCGTTACTTATTGCAAAACAAAAACATATTTCAGATGAGGTGGATGTAGCAATAGAACAAAAGGTAAGAAATCAAACCAAAGCAGTACAAGAGATAAAGAATCGAATTAAGATAAACAAGGAAACTCTAAGTACTCCCTTAAATGAACTGGTGGATGAGTCCATAGAATTAATAAAGAATAAACAATATAAGAAAGCATTGAAAATGCTTACTCCCATCAGTAAAGCATTTAAAGAAAGGGAAGAACTTCAAAACTTATATGAAGAATCAATAGAGAGGTTAGATGAATTAGAATCTAACTGCAGTAAGTATAAGACTCTAGTTAAAGAATGTTCCGATATTGCTTCAGATTTGGCAGATATAGACCAGGAAATAAAAGACCTTAAGAATCAGAAACTAAAGGTAATGTCTACTAAATACAAAGAAAGACTAAAAAAGATTCGTAAGGATTTAAGAAAGGTAGATGAAGATTACCATAACAGAGAACTAGAGTTAGAGAATTATAATTGGTTGATAAATGACCCTCTTGGTAATAATGGGATCAAGGCATATCTATTTGATTCATCCCTACATTTATTAAATCGTACTCTAGCTAGTTATTCAGAAGTATTGGGTTTTAAAATTGAGTTTAATATCGACCTCAATTCAACTAGAAAGGATTTTGTTACCCTTATAGAAAGGGATAATCACATTATTGATTATGATGAACTATCAGGAGGTGAAAAACAAGTATGTAATCTATGTATGGCTTTCGCAATGCATGAAGCTTTGACTGCAAGTAAGGGTATTAATCTGGCATTCTTAGATGAAGTATTTGAATCTCTAAGTTCTGATAACATAGAATTGGTAATAAACCTAATAAAACACATATTCAACGGTAAATCATTATTTTTAATAACACATCACGACTCATTACCTTTATCAAATACTAAGATCCTGCAAGTAGAGAAAATCAAGGGCCTTAGTTATTATAAACCACTATGATCCATAAACAATACAATGAAATTATGGCAAATAGTAAGAAAAAGGGCTCAAGATTTGAACTCAAAGTCTCAAAATGGTTTACGGAATGGACTTCTTTCAAATTCGGCAGAACACCTTACTCTGGTGCAAATCATCAGAGTAGGGATTTGTCTTCGGATATTATGTGTCAGGATGAAAGACATGCCCATAGATGTAAAATCTCGGTAGAATGTAAAAACTACAAAGACATCAAATTCGAACATGTATTATTGGGTAATAAATCCTGTGATATATTAAAATTCTGGGAACAAGCAAGTAAAGATGCTAAAAGGGCAAAGAAAGTACCCATCTTATGTATGAGATACAATTCAATGCCTGCAAATGAGTTTTTCTTTGTAGTAGATTATAAACTCGGTAGTATTATAGCTCAGTACATTACTAAGTCCATGTATATTCAAGTTCCCGGTAATACTCTTATGGTATTCATGGCTAGTGAAATATTAAAAGTACCGTACAAGATGATTCACAAACAAGCTAAGTTAATCGTAAAAAATCAGTAATATGAAAAAACGTATCCCATACTCCTATGTAATCTTCTACCTAGAAAGAAAGTATTATCACCTTATCGAGAAAGAGTTAAAAGAAAAGGGATACGAAAATATCAAGGTTATTATCCCAACTCTAGATATACTTAAGAGAACAGTAAAGGGTAAGATGGTATTTGAATCTGTTCCTATACTTTTCAATTATGGTTTTATGAGAATGCCCACAGAGAATGCTTTCTCAAGGCCTTTTTTAAATAAACTAAAACGAAATATCTCAGGTATAAGAACCTTTCTTAAATCTACTGAAACAATGCACGAAAGAAAAAAGAAGGTACGCATAGATAATGCTGAAGACTTCGATGATTTTTCATTAGTTGCAACTTGTTCTAGAAAAGATGTAAGAAGGTTCATAAGATTAGCAAAAGCAAATAAGAAATATTCTGTTGATGATCTTATGAATGTAAAACCGGGTGATTACATCGTTTTAAAAGGGTATCCCTATGAAGGTATAGATGCTACAGTATTAGACGTAAATTACTCAAATAGAACAGTAAAAGTACTAATTTACCCAGAACATGGTAAAATGGAAGTAACTCTTGATTTTGATAGTGTTCTTTACAGTGTATATCAGGATTCAGACCCAGATAAATTACATTGTAATAACTTTGACTATGACCCAAATTCTATTACTTCTGAAAAGATAGAAGAGAACATTAATAAAAGGAGGCGTTAATATGAATGAATACCAAAAGAAAGCATGGGACTGTTTGACTCCAACCGAGCAGCAGTCCCTTTTTCTTCAGTTATCAGAGAGTAAATCCTCTTGGGAAGCTGGAGAGATATTAAAATTATCTCATTATAAGTACCTAGAAATAAAAGAAAGGTCTGAAAAGTTCTTCCGATTATTTTCGGATTTCTTCGAAATACATGAGTCAATATTTAGACCAGATTGCCCATGTGAAAGAAACTTCCAGGATTATATCGAGGCTTGCATAGAAAAAAGGATGAAAAGGAAAGAGGCTCTACTAAATACTGGAGATGCCTCCCAATTAGTTCCTAAGGTAAATACTCGTAATCTAGAAAGAAATATAAGAAGACTACAAGGTTCAGATAATGAATGGGATAAACATTCTCTAGGTTTGATATTAGAATTCGATAGATGGAATAACTTTAGGATATTACCCAGGCAAGTACAGCAACCCTCTGCTTTCAAAAGAAGAGCCAATAAGAAAGAAAAGATTTATATCAACTACTTATTAGAGAAAGTACCAGAATGGGTTCATACTAAACTAAGAGAAAGGTTTAAGTATAAGGTAAAGCCTAGTATAAAGAAATGGTGGGTATGTTTAATATCTGAAGATTTATATACTGATGGATATTTATTACTTCCTGTAAGACCCACAGATGAGGTAATGAGGGAATTCAGTAAATTCTACATGTATATATTCGAGGATAAGGATGATGCAGATACATTTGGATTCATGGTATCTAAATTCAATGCCAAGACTACTACTGTAAAACTAGGTCAGAAGTTTTGGCCAGAATATAGATTATGTATCGAAAAGGCTTTGAATTACAATCAGGTAAATAACATGGATTTCAATGTGAAGCAATTGGATATGGCCTATAACACTCACATAAAACGAAAACCAAAGAAGAAACCTCAACCAGGAGCTGCTAGAGTGAAAGAAGACTCCTTCTATTGATCCCCAGCTAATATTAAAATAATAAATAGAATATTTTTTTATATAATATATAAGTATTATATTTGCATCAGAAAATTAATTAGACAAAATTTTAATATAGACAATATGAAGAATACCAACTTAGACATCCGCTTTAACAAAGCAAATAATATCCTCAACCAATTCAGTGATAGCTGGGAGGGTGATAAATTGAACCTATTACCTAATTTCCCAAAAATTAAGGATATGGTATCAAACCACATTACTCAAGAGAATTACTTATGGTTAATCACTTATGATTTACCTAATGATCTCTTCGATAAGATTGATAACATGGGATTAGTTCCCTATGAGTATGTAACTCATGAAGAATTAACTCAAACCTATTACAATCAAAGATTTTAAAACTATGGCAAAAAAGAAAAAAGATAAACCAGCTCCATCGAAGGAAAAACAAAATTTCCTAGGAGCTGCAGGTAGAAACATGAAGTACAAGGATCTCAAAAGAAAGGCAGTAATCCTTGGTATGCCTTTTCCTGATGCTTGTGCTGCAGGAGTATTTGATTTAATCAAGTATATCAGTAACTCTACTAACAAACCCGATAAATCCTTAATTGACCAGTATGATGAATGGGCAGATAAACAATTGGAAGCAATTGGTTATGATAAAACTGACCCAATCCGTAATTCAAGATTAAGATTAGGATTCTTAGGAGAAGAGGGAGAAGATGGTATTCGAAAATTAAAAAGAGTACCAGGTATAAAGAAACCCAAAGAAAAGAAACCTCCAAGAGAAAGAGATTCTTTTAATCTAATCAAGGGTACTAAGAAATCCTACTGTTATGAATTAACCGAAAAGGGATTTGACCAAGAGAGAGTAGTAAGGAGAATGAAAAAGAAATTCCCTGATGCTAATGAGAAATCCATTCAACTCTGGTACAGGGCTGCAAAAAGGAAATTAAATGGTAAAACTAGCAAGGGATAATCGGAAAATATACCCAGACTTAATATATGTATGGACTTGGAGGCCTGATGAATATTGGGGATGGACCAAATACCAATATGCAACAGAAAGTAAATACCGAACCGAGAAGTTGTTATATAAAAAACATATATGTGGTTTAGGATTCTTTTCAAGATACCATGCTAGAAGAACCATAACTCTTTTATTAGGAGTAGATGCCAATTTATACATTCATACTATCAAGGGTAAGAATCTTATAAAACAAGGCATAACTGATTTACCCAAGAAAGGTCATCAATCGATATTCTTTAAGGGTAA
>ULKJ01011019.1_pt1 | contig 13277 bp, 9 predicted proteins | sample 1951121 | NCBI WGS metagenome assembly ULKJ01 (sample SAMEA4835497, study PRJEB28245) | human gut metagenome | biome: gut microbiome; material: fecal sample | place: Denmark | collected 2008 | reverse complement strand
CCAGCCGATTGTAGATAAATATTCCGAAAGAGAAATATATGTGACGGCAACTGTACTTGAGCAACCCACGGTGCAGTACGATACTTACAGATATTTAATTGAAACCGATAGTATAAACGGAAAAATCGAAAAACTGAAAATCTGTCTTTCAACAATTAATGAATTAAATGTTGAAGAATTTGACAGAATAAGTTGTGTTTTGCCATTAAAAGAATGTACTAAAAGTCAGATGATTGCTGACGGTGCGTTTTTACAGGCATCTGTTAATAAAAACTTTGCTTATATTGTAAAAAAGACCGATGACAAGCCTCTGTATTATCAAGCTGTAAAGATAAGAGAAAATTTTGCGGACAGTTTTGAACAAAATATGTCGCAGGATTGCGCATCACTGTGCAGAGCGGTTTTATTGGGAGAAAAAACCGCTTTATCGCAAGAAATTCAGAACGATTTTACCCGTTGCGGCGTAAGTTTTTTGATAGTTGTGTCGGGTATGCATCTTGCCATAATCAGCAGTTTTGTATTTTTGTGTATCAAGAAAATTATAAAAAACAGAGTTTTGCGTTCGATGATAATGCTTATGTGCGCATTTTCATTTATGGCGGTAACAGGATTTGCACCGTCTGTTGTAAGAGCGGGAGTAATGCTTGCCGTAGTGTATTCGGGAAAAATGTTTATGCGCAAAGGCGATTCGCTCAATTCGCTCGGAATTGCGGCTTTAATTCTCACCGTACCCAATCCTACAGCTGTTGCCGATGTGGGTATGCTTTTATCTTTTACCGCAACGCTTGGAATAATATTGTGGGCAAGAAAAATTTCAGTTTATATAATGGGCAAATTTGCAAAATTGAAAAGACTTAAAAAGCCCGTTGAATTTACAGTAAACTTATTTGCGGTTTCCGTTTCTGCCGCTGTATGGACAATGCCGATTTCAGTGTTGATGTTTGGTAAAGTATCGGTATTTTCAATCTTGCTTTCCATTATACTTTCGCCTGCGGTAAGCGTACTTGTAGCTTGTGCGTTGCTTGCGGTGATTCTTTACGGCTTTGGAATTGTAAGTATTATTGCTTATCCGCTTACCTTTGTATGTGAGCAGTTAAGTAAGTATGTAATTTTTATTGTCGGCACATTTTCGGATATTCCGTTTTCTTCGGTAAACGCACGAAAACCGTATTTTTACATTTGGCTTGCTCTTATTGCGGTTATGGTGATTGTCGGATATTTTGTTAAAAACAAAGCAAACTATGCCGTTAAGAGCGCTGTTATTTCGCTGTGTGTTCTTGCACTCGGTTTTGCGGTTTACTCCGTAATTGATGTAAATACAACCGTCATTAATATTTACGCAACGGGAGGAAATACGGTTACGGTAAAGCGTGGAAAAAATTGCTCGGTTGTCAGTTGCGGCGGTGAAGCAACAAATGTATATTATGCCGTGTCTGATATTATGGAAGATACGACTTTGCTTGATTTTTTGATTGTGCCTTCGGATTCGGACGGAAGTTTGCTTTATGCCGATATTTTCCAAACAAAATTTGACGAATCGGATGTTTTGATATATGATAGTAAAGGTGAGAATGAAGATAACGGTAATGTAAAATATTTTACTGTAAATAAAAGTTTTACGCTTAATTTAAATTCGGAAACCAAAGATGAAGCAGTAAGCACGGAAAGCGGTGTGTACCAGTATATCAGCACCGAAAGCACCACTGTTTTGTTACTTGACGGTAATTGCAAGGCAGAAGATATTTTGGAAAAACACAGAAAAGCAGATTACATAATTACCGATAAAGACGGAGATAATTTGCAAGATATTTGCGGTAAAAGAATTATTACGAATACCGACGATGCAAACGCAAAAGATTGCGAAGATATGATTTTTGTACGGGACAAAAATCTGCAGATTGTTATTGATTGACGGAGGAAATATGGCTGTACTAACAGATAAACAGATGGACAAGCATATAAAAGAAAGAAATTTTGCAAAGGTGTATTTGATTTACGGCGAAGAGCAAATGTATGTAAAAAAATATACCGATAAGCTTGTTACGGCTGTAGCAGGTAAGACACCGTCAGAGTTTAATTTTCATTCATTTGGTGACAGCATTAATTTTGACGAGCTTGCCGCCTCTGTACAAATAGTTCCGTTTATGAGTGAATTTAACTGTGTTCTCGTAAGCGATGCGGCTTTCGATGAATTTAATGCAAATGATAACGCAAGGTTTGCAGATATATACAAGGCAGTGCCTGACGGTTGCGTATTTATAGTTTCTTTGCCGTCTGTAAAACCTGTTAAAAATAAAACTGTTTTGCCTGCATTAAAAAAATATGCCGATAAAAACGGAATCGTTTGCGAGTTCAATACTCTTACTCAAAACGAGCTTGTTAAGTTTATTGCAAAATGGGCGAATGCAAACGGAAAATTCATTTCACAGGTAAATGCCACACAACTTATTTCGCTTTGCGGTCGTGACCTTAATATGCTGAAAAATGAGATAGATAAAATTTCCGCATATGCAAAGGGAGAAGAAATCTCTGACGAAGACATAGAAAAACTTGCGACGGTTACACTTGAATCAAAGATTTTTGCGCTTTCGGACGCTGTGCTTAACGGCAATGCACAAAAAGCCTTTAATACGCTTGACACCTTATTTTATCAGCAGGAAAAGACGGCGGATATGCTTTTTATTTTATCGCAGGCTTTTATAGACGCATACAGAATCAGAGTTGCTGATGAAAGCGGCGTACAAAAAACGGAGGTTGCGAGTAAGTTTAATTATAAAAACAGAGCGTTTGTACTTGATAATGCAAGAAGGGCAACAAAGCGAGTTTCTACGCAGGCTTTAAGAAAATCGCTTAGTTTGCTTTTGCAGGCGGAAACCGAATTTAAAAGTGTTTCGGTAAATGACAGAGTGTTCTTTGAAAAACTGATTGCACAGCTTTTGCTGACCGCTGAGAGGGGAAGAGTTTAATTGCTTAAAATAAAAGAGGCAATAATAGTTGAGGGCAGATATGACAAAATAAAATTGAAAAATCTTGTAGACACAACGATTATCGAAACAAATGGTTTCCGTGTGTTTTCGGATAAAGAAAAACAAACGCTTATCCGAAAAATAGCACAGACGAGGGGAATACTTGTATTTACTGACAGCGATTCCGCAGGTTTTGTTATAAGAAATTTTTTGCGTGGTGCGGTTGATAAAAGCAAGATAAAACATTGCTACATACCGCAGATAAACGGCAAGGAAAAGCGTAAGGCGCACGGTTCAAAAGAGGGCTTTCTTGGTGTTGAGGGTGTGAGCGACGAAGTGATTATTGACGCTATCCGCAAAAGCGGTGCAACAATCATAGGAGAAGAAAGTCAGGCTCAAAGCGGAGAGATTACAAAATCCGATTTATATCGGCTCGGACTTACGGGCAGAGAAAATTCGGAAAAGCTGAGGAAAGCACTTTTAAAAAATTTAGGAATGCCGTCATATCTCACTACAAACGCTATGCTCTCGGCAATTAATTGTTTATATTCGTTAGAAGAATTAAAAAACATAGTAGAAAATTTGGAAATTTAATAATCAGAATTTAAATCACCGTTTTTGGACATAATAAAAACGGTGATTTTTTTGTTAAAGAGATTAAAATGTGATTGTATCCTGTTTTCAATCGGCGGAGTTGCTTATGCTTTGCTTGAAATATTGTGGCGGAGAAAAACGCACTGGACTATGGCGGTTACGGGTGGGAGCTGTTTCCTTGCTATTTTCAGAGTATATAAAAAGTTCCCGAAACTTTGCCTGCGCAGTAAGTGCCTTATCGGCGGAGCGATTATTACATTTATGGAGGGCATATGCGGTTTTATTGTAAATGTAAAGTGCAAGCTCAATGTTTGGGATTACAGTAACTGCACCTTGAATTTTAAAGGACAGATCTGCCCGTTTTACAGTATGCTCTGGATTCTTTTGTGTATTCCGATAAGCGGTATATGCAAATTGCTTTGTAAAAACAAAAAAATTATTTAGCAGTCACTTTAGCGTCATTATGAGTATTTATAATAAACCTGTAAAATAAATTTGGAGGAATTATTATGGAAATACTCAAAGTTGAAAATCTTGTAAAAACCTACGGAGAGGGAGATAATATTGTAAATGCGGTTGACAATATTTCTTTGTCTGTAAATAAGGGCGAATTTGTTGCTATAGTAGGCGCAAGCGGCAGCGGAAAATCAACGCTTTTGCATTTGCTCGGCGGTGTTGACAGACCGACAAGCGGCAAAATTTATATAGACGGAAACGAAATAAATAATATGAATAATGATAAACTTGCTATTTTCAGACGCAGGCAGATTGGAATTGTGTATCAGTTCTATAATCTTATTCCGATTCTTACGGTGGAAGAAAATATCTCTCTTCCGTGTGACCTTGACGGTAACAGACCCGACAAAGAGAGAATGGATTTGATTTTAAAGTCTTTCGGACTTTTTGAAAGAAAAAATCATCTGCCAAACGAGCTTTCGGGCGGTCAGCAACAGAGAACCTCGATTGCAAGAGCTTTAATAAATAATCCGGCTATTCTGCTTGCTGACGAGCCGACAGGTAACCTTGATTCAAAATCCACAGAAGAAATTATGAGTATTTTGAAAATGTCTAACCGTGACTTTAATCAGACAATAATTATGATTACGCACAATCTTGAAATTGCAAAGGAAGCCGACAGAATTATTACAATTCAGGACGGCAAAATTTTAAGGGAGGCGTAAGGCTTGAAGATACTGAATAAACTTACTGTTAAAAATTTAAAGTTGAATAAAAGCCGTACGATTGTTACGATTATCGGTATTATGCTTTCGTGCGCTTTGATTATGGTTGTTGCCGGTATGGCGGCAAGCGCACAACAGACAATGGTAAACTTACAAATTAATATTACGGGTAATTATGATTTATTTGTAAAAGGAGCAAACAAAAAAATTATTGACAATGCGCAGGCAAACAGAAATGTAAAGGACATTTATATAAAACAAAATCTCGGTTGCGCATATCTGCCGCAGGCGAAATTTGACACAAAGCCGTACATAAATGTGGTCGCATTTAACGAAAAATCATTTACAGACTGCTTTAATGTTACACTTAAAGAGGGCAGACTTCCGCAAAACGGAAACGAACTTGTGCTTTCGCAGAGTGTAATTGAGAACAGCAGAGCGGAATTTAAAATAGGCGATACAATTACACTTGACTTGGGCAAAAGAGTTTATGTATCGGGTGCGGAAATACCGTTAAACGATACCGAATATTTTATTGACGAAAATGGTTTGGAAAAACTTGTCGATACTCATAAAAAGACTTACACTGTTGTAGGTGTGTTTAATAAGGTTTCTTCATCATATTTTGCGGCAGACAGCAATTCTGCGAGCAGTTCCGCTTTCACTTTAGCTGAAGAAAATGCCGATATAAATGATTTGTTTATAAGCTTTACATCAGACGGTGAAAAAAATTATATTACAACGAGCGGTGAAATTTTAAATTTAACGGGTGACGATTTTGAGAGTTTAAAAAATAATTTTGAAGTTTATCTTGAAAACGGTGATTTTGATGAGGCGGATATAAACAAAGATTTGCTGAGATACAAAGGTTTTGCGCTAAGTGACGAGTATATGAGAATGCTTTTATCATTAGCTGTAATAATTATTGTAATTATTGCAATTTCAAGTATTTTTGTTATCCGTAACAGCTTTGCAATTTCAATTACCGAAAAAACAAAGTTGTACGGTATGCTTGCTTCAATCGGTGCTACATCAAAGCAGATAAGGCATAATGTGCTTTTTGAGGGCTTTGTGCTTGGCATAATCGGTATTCCGGCAGGCATTTTGCTTGGCGTAGGTGTAATTGCGCTGCTTGTGGTAATTTTGAACGCATTGCTCGAAAATATGCTGAACGGAATCTCATTTGTTTATGCTGTTCCATGGTGGGTAGCGGTTATTTCTGCTGTAATGTCAGCGGTTATTATTCTGTTTTCTACGCTTTCATCGGCTTTCAGAGCCTCAAGAATTGCTCCGATTACCGCAATCAGAGGCAACAACGACATTAAGATTAATAAAAAGAAAAGCTATAAATCACCGAAATTTATTAAAAAGCTGTTTGGTGTGGGCGGAGAAATTGCCTATAAAAACCTTAAACGCAGTAAAAAGAAGTACCGCACTACTGTAATTTCTATTATTATAACAGTTGCAATGTTTATTTCAATTTCCACCTTTATTGAGTACGGATTAAAAATTGCAGGTGATCACTTTAAGGATATTTCTTACAATATTACTGTACATGCAAACGATAAGCTGTCATATGATGAATACGAAAATGTTTACAAAAGAATCATTGCTGATACGGATATAAATTCAAGCATAAAAGCCTGTGAAAATTATTATGGCAATATAGTGGGGCTTACCGATTATTATACGGAGGATGCCAAAGCGGCAGAGTTATCGGGCGGCGATTTAGCGTATGTGTTTGGTGTGGATAATAAGAGCTTTAAGGAGTATGTAACCGCACTTGGATATAATTATGATGATGTCAAGGATAAAGCACTTATTACGAATGATTTTAAATACTACAATTCGGATAATATTCTTATCAAGGGTAAGGAATTTGACTTGCCTATGAACACTGTTGTAAAGTTGTATCCTAACGGAACCCCGTCATATACTGAGGATGATATTAAAGAAATTCAGAAAACAGATCCTGATTTTGTATATAATCCGGATGATTATAAGTCTGTTGAACTTGTTATATATGATACAATTAATAAGGAAGTGCCGGGGTCTATAGTTTCAAGTATTATGAGTACCCTAAATGAGGGAAGTGTGCTTGTAAGTGAGGATTATTTTAAAAAGCTGTTTGCCGAGGATAATGACCATACAACAGGAGTCATTGTTATTGATTCGGCTGACCCTGTAAATACGGTAGAATATATAAATAATCTTGATATAGAAAATCTTGATGTTTTTAATATTAACGAGCAAAAAGAACAGATGAATGCCATTGTGCTTATTATTGCAATCTTTGCTTACGGTTTTATTATTGTAATTTCACTTATCGGTATAACAAATGTATTTAACACAATCAATACCAATATGCGTTTGCGCAGTAAGGAATTTGCGATGCTCAAGTCTATCGGTATGACAAAGAAAGAATTTAACAGAATGATAAGACTTGAAAGTTTGTTCTACGGTTTAAAATCCTTGCTTATCGGTGTTCCGCTCGGATTGCTCGGAGGTTATGCTATATTTAAGGCTACGGGAAATACCATTATGCTTGACTATTCATTCCCGACTATGGCTGTACTCATAAGCATAGTGTTCGTATTCTTTGTTGTATGGCTTATTATGAAAATTTCTATCAGCAAAGTGAATAAACAGAATATAATTGAAACCATACGCAACGATAATATTTGACATATCGGCTTACAGGGTGATATAATCACAAAAGAAGGGAAGTGTTAGTATGAAGATACTGCTTGTTGAGGATAACAAAAGCATAATAAAAGGACTTGAGTATGCATTTGCACAAAACGGCTACAGTTGTGAATATTGTCTTAGTTTAGACGAGGCTGTACGAAAAGCACCTTTTAATTATGATGCAGCAGTGCTTGATATAATGCTTCCCGACGGAAACGGCTTTGATTTGTTTAAAAAAATTCGCAGATATTCCGATTTGCCTGTAATTTTTCTTACCGCTGTTGATGATGAAGACAGTGTAGTAAACGGACTTGAACTTGGTGCGGACGATTACATAACAAAGCCTTTTTCTACAAGAGAGCTTATTGCACGCATAAAGCGAGTGGCGAATAAAAACAGTAAAAAGAACATAATTACAGTATCGGGCGTTACGCTTGATTTGGATAAATCGGCGGTGTTTGAAAACGGAAAACAGCTTGAACTTACCGCACTTGAATATAAATTATTGTCGCTGTTAATGCAAAATGCAGGTAAAGTGGTAACACGAGAACTGATATTTGAAAAAATATGGGATGTATCCGGAAACTTTGTAAACGACAACACTCTTACCGTATATATCAAGAGAATACGCAAAAAACTTGATGCGGATATAATAAAAACGGTAAAGGGAATGGGGTATCAGGTTGCGGAGGTCAGTAAATGAAGAAGTCATATAGATTTGTTGCGCTGTGCCTTGCGCTAACAGCTTTTTTCTGTATTATCTCGGCTGTTTGTACGGCAGTCTGCCTTGAAAATGTAAGGAAAACAACCAACAGTACTGTAAATCGGCTTGTAGCTGTAATGCTTGAAAAATATCCCGATATAAGCGAAAAGGAAATTGCAGAAATACTCAATGACAAAACAGCTGTCGAAGATGATATTGAGATTTTAGAAAAATACGGAATTGACTTAAAAAGCGACTGGATTTCTTACGGCAATCAAGGCTCGTATAAATATGTAGTTATTTCGGCAATTATTTGCTTAGCCTTTGGCATTGCTTTTATAGTGGTATTTTTATTATATTTAAAAATGCAAAAGCAACAGACTATGGAAATAGCAAAGCGGATTGAACGCATTAACCTTGGCGATTATTCATTGCAGATTGACGAGAACAGCGAGGACGAGCTTTCTCTGCTTGATAATCAGATTTACCGTACAACCGTAAAATTCAGAGAGCAGGCGGAAAATTCAAGGAAAGACAAGGAAAACCTGCAAAAATCATTGTCGGATATATCACATCAGCTCAAAACTCCGCTCACTTCAATAATTGTTATGGTGGAGAATATTTTAGATGATGACGATATGCCGCTTGAAATCAGGCGTGAATTTTTAAATGATATTAAGCACAACACGAATACTATTTCTTTTTTGGTGCAAAGCCTTCTTAAGTTATCAAAACTTGACGCAGAGGCGGTTAAATTCAGATATGAGCAGGTTGAGGTGAAAAGCATTGTTGATGAATGTATTAAAAATACCGCTGTAATGGCTGAAATTTGCAATGTAAGTGTAGAAACATTGTGTGACGACACATACAAACTTAACTGCGATAAAAAATGGCTTTGCGAGGCTGTTACGAATATAATTAAGAACTGCATTGAACATTCACAGAACGGAAATATAAAAATAACCGCTGACCAAAATAAACTTTATACGAAAATCAGCATAAAGGATAACGGCAGCGGTATAGATAAAGAAGATTTGCCGCACATATTTGAACGATTTTATAAGGGCAAAAACTCAAGTGATGACAGTGTGGGTATAGGACTTTCACTTGCAAAGACAATTATTGAAAAGCAAGGCGGATACATAAGTGTATCGTCTGAACTTAATAAAGGCAGTGAATTTGTAATAAAATTCTTTAACAACTGAATATCAACAAAAAACAGGTTGCCGCTTAATTGCGACAACCTGTTTTTGTATCTTAGATTTCAATGCTTTTGATTGAATCAAACTCGTCCTGAATTTCTTTTGAAGGTTTCTTTGCTATAAGAGAAACTATAATATTTACGATAAGCGCAAGCGCAAAACCTAAAACAAGAGAATAAAGATTTGTTGCTTTGTAAAGAGTTACACCGTTTACGAGCGGTAAATAGTCCCATACAATAACTGTAAGTGCGCCTGTTGCCATACCACTGATTGCACCTGCAAGTGTTGAGCGTTTCCAGAATAACGCAAGAAGTACAACCGGACCGAAAGCAGAGCCAAAACCTGCCCATGCGTCAGAAACAAGTCCCATAATACTTGAGTTAGGATTAATGGCAATTACAAAGCCGATAATTGCAACAACAACTACCGCAACCTTACCGATGTTAAGAGCACTTTTCTCTGTAGCGTTTTTCTTAACGCCTTTGTAAATATCCTCTGATACGGCAGATGCGGTAACAAGGAGCTGGCTGTCGGCTGTTGACATAATAGCGGCAAGAATACCGCAAAGGAATATACCGCCGATGAATATCATTATTCCGTTCTCGGAGAAGATCTGCTGAATAAGTCTGATGAATACTGTTTCGCTTGCTGTAGCGTCAAGGTTTTCGATAAGGTAACCTCTTGCAACAAGTCCGATAAGGCAAGATGCGGCAAGTGAAATGATAACCCATACGATAGCAATTTTTCTTGACTTTTTGATTTCAGAGTCACTTTTTACCGCCATAAATCTTATAAGAATGTGTGGCATACCAAAGTATCCGAGACCCCATGCAAGGTTAGAAATAATGGAAACGGCAGAAACATTTGAACCGTCATCATTTTTAAAGAAGTTAAGGTAATTATCCGGGTTTGTTACACCGCTGTCGATAAGTGACTGTGAGAAACTGTTGTTATATGTAAGAGCTACATAAGCGATTATCGGAACCGCCATAATGGCAACAAGCATTAAAAGTCCCTGTATAAAGTCAGTGTAGCAAACAGCCTTAAATCCGCCGAGAAATGTATAAACAAGAATTACAATTACAGCAACTATAAGACCGATTGTATATACAGTGTTGTAGTTTTCGGAGTTGCCGAAAAGTGTAGCGAAAAGCTTTGCGCCCGAACTGAATGCCGAGGCTGTATATACTGTGAAGAATATTGCAATAATAATGGCAGATACCATTTTTATTACGCCCTTATCGTCACGGTAACGGTTCTGGAAAAAGCTCGGAATTGTAAGTGAGTTTCCTGCAACGATTGTATATTTTCTTAATCGTGCCGATACAATGTACCAGTTGAGTATAGTACCGATCAAAAGTCCGACTGCTATCCATACCTCACCTGTTCCCGCAAGGTAAACCGAACCCGGAAGTCCCATAAGAAGCCAACCGCTCATATCGGAAGCCTGTGCAGAGAGTGCAGCGGTCCAGCCGCCAAGATTTCGTCCGCCGAGGAAATAGTCCTCGTTGTTCTTTGTGCCCTTAGACGATACAAAGCCAATAATTATCATAATGACCATATATGCCGCAAAGGAGCATAAAACTATTATATTTGCTGTACTCATATTTTCCTCCTCTATTTTGTTATTAAACACAAATACTCTTTAATAGTACCAAATTTCAGCAAAAAAATCAAGTATATTCAATGTTGTAGCAGATTTATACAATAAAATATTTTTATATAATTGTATATTTATTACAGCAGAGCCAATAATAACAACGGAGGTGCTATTTATGAGCGAAAATAACAGCAGAAAGAAAAAGAGCAGATATGAAAAGGCAGGATTCTATACTGCGCTTTCTATCTGCTTAATAGCCGTAACTATGGCAGTGTATTCAACATATAATACTATATCGGGAGCAAAAGAACCTACGGAGCAATCCACCACCACGGCAGTGGAGGTAAATAATCAGGTGACAGGTATAACGGAGATTGCAGAGGAAACTACATTTCCTAAAGTTGCAAATGAAATAACTGTTCCAACAATATCGGTTACAATTCCCCCTTACACCGAACCTACCGAGCAGGACACAACAAGAAATGCCTTACAAACTATGCTTTCAACCGATTTAACTCTAAGTTATCCGCTAAATCAGAAAAACATTATAAGAGAATACAGCGAGAAAACAGTGTATTATAAAAGTCTTAATGTATGGAAATCGCATCTCGGAGTGGATTTTGCGGGTGAGATAGGCGATGAAGTAACCGCAATGACAGGCGGTGCGGTAATAAAGGTTGACGAGGATAAACTGTACGGAAAAACGGTAGAGATTGCAACCGATAATGCCGTAGTTATTTACAGCGGATTAAACGGAATAACCGTAAAAGAAGGCGATTCGGTAGAAAACGGACAGAAAATCGGTGTAATAGGTGCAGTTCCTTGTGAAGTACACGACAAAAATCATATTCATGTTGCCGTTAAGATAGACAGACAATTTGCAGACCCGCTTTCATTTATCAGCAACGGGGAATAAAATCTCCGTTTTTAACATAGATATAATTATAGCACGCCCTCGTATCGTTTCAGGGGCAAACAAAAAAGTGATGGTTGATTTCAGCCATCACTTTTATCTTATTCGTATTCACGATTTACAATTTTACAAAGTACGGTTATCTTTCGCTCTGATGCCATTCTTCATTGCCAAAGATAAAATCATCAATATCCATTACAATAATTCTCATAAAAACACCTCCTATATTATAGTAAACAATACCATTATATTCAGGAAGTGCAGGAATTATACAGGATTACTTGTTAATAATATTTAAGTATTCACAAATAATGTCAACTGCCTGCTCGGTAGATAGAGCTGTACTGTTAATGCACAAATCATAGTTATCTGCCAAGCCCCACTTTTTTCCTGAATAGAAACTGTAGTAGTTTGCTCTGTTTTTGTCTGCTTTTAATACTGCCTGCTTTGCACGAGCGGGATCAATACTTTGTCTTTCGACTGCTCTCTTAGTTCTTACATCAATGTCAGCATAGATATAAATTTTAGCGAGGTTTTGGTGATCCTTCAAAACATAATCCGCACATCTGCCAACGAATACGCATGGACCTTCATTGGCAAGCTGCTTGATAATCTTGTGCTGTAAAATGTAGAGCTTGTCATTAACAGGTAAATCACCCATAGATGAAAAACCGTTACCGTAATTATAAAGTCCTAATGAAAGAGAGTACAAAAGGCTGTTTGTAGCCTTCTCATCAACATTTTCAAATACTTCAGGACTAATTCCGCTCTCTTTGGCTGCTAAAGATATAAGCTCCTTATCATAGAATGGAATGCCAAGGCGTTCTGAAAGAGCCTTTCCTATGTTGTGACCGCCTGAACCGTACTGTCTTGTAATTGTAATAATGTTATTGCAGCTCATATCATAACCTCCGGTGCAAAGAAATGTATGGAAAAGTAACTTGTATTACTTACTCTATACATATATATAATATCATAATTTTTTAAAAAATCAAATGAATTATACAATTTTTACAAAATTTGTGTAATCAATATAAATTGATTTGAGTTGCTTTGTGCACTATTACCATATAGCACATAAGAAATATATTGAGTTTGTACGAAGTCTGTCTGATATATAAACTATACAGTTGAAATAAGTAATTGCCTGTAATACAGTTATTTATCAATATAAGACTTTATCTTAAGATTACATATATACTATTAAAGATAAAAGTAATTTTTGAAATTAAATCAGTTTTCAATTTAATAATCGTGATACTTGATTTTATTAGATATATATGTAAGAGAGTATTATTTCAGACTAAAAATAGTATATTCCATATATGTAAACACTATATATTGAGTTTATAAGGATAAAGTAAAAATTATTTAAAATTTTTTGAAAAAAATTGAAAAAAGGGGTTGCAATTTGTAAAAAGGAGTGATAT
>ULKJ01002498.1_pt1 | contig 13523 bp, 9 predicted proteins | sample 1951121 | NCBI WGS metagenome assembly ULKJ01 (sample SAMEA4835497, study PRJEB28245) | human gut metagenome | biome: gut microbiome; material: fecal sample | place: Denmark | collected 2008 | reverse complement strand
CTTTGTTTGTTTCTTGATTTATAAATGTTATAAATCTGTCTTGTGGTTTTTCTTGTAATTTTAGTTTTGCATCTTCTGCTGTCATTGGTTTTAAATCATAATAAATTGTTTTTATTATTTCGTTTTCTACAGCTCCTTCTGTTGGTAAGTTGTTTAATGCTTTTATAGAATCTTCTTTATTTGCTTTATCTTTTTTTGTTTTCCATTTTCTTATTTGTCCTTCTAATATGTCTATGTCTTTATCTATTGAAGCATATAAGTCTTTATGTGCTGTAACAGCTCTAAATCTATCTGTTCCCATTTTTACATCTATTTGTGCAACTTGTTCAGATCCTTCTGTTTTTATTGTTGCATTTACCTCAAATTCATCTCCGAAATATTTTACCAATCTTTCAGCTTTTTTTTCGATGTATTCTTTTATTGCGTCTGTAGCTTTTAAATCCTTTCCTGTTATTGTTATATTCATAACTATCTCTCCTTCCAATTTTTACAATATTATCGTTGGTACTTTCTTATTATAGTTGTTATGCTTATTTTTTTCAAGAGATTTTTAAAATTTTTGTGTTTTATATAGTTAAATTCCCATAACAATTTTTTTATGCTAACCTCTTGCAAATTTCGTATTTCCGTGTTAAAATATATTTTGTTATTATTTACTAACTTAAAGGGAGGTGCAAATTATGCCAAATATTAAATCTGCAATTAAACGTGTTAGCGTTATCGAAAAAAAAACTGCTAGAAATAATATGATTAAATCTGGATACAAATCAGCTGTTAAAAAGTTTGAACAAGCTGTTGAAAATAAAAACGTAGAAGAAGCTACAAAGTTATTCTCAGAAGCTACAAAGAAAATAGATCAAGCTTGTACAAAAGGTGTTATTGTAAAAAACACAGCTGCTAGAAAAAAATCTAATTTAGCAAAAAAATTAAATGCTATAAATGCATAAATAACAAAAAATTGTGCACAGTTTTTTGTCAAAAAGAAGTTCCTATTTCAGGAACTTCTTTATTGTTTCTTTTATTTCTTCTAATTTTACTAATTCGCTTTCTGTCTCTTTTCTCTGTTTTAGCTCTATTAGTCCTTCTTCGACTTTTTTTCCTACAGTTATTCTTAATGGTATTCCAATTAAATCCATATCATTAAATTTTACTCCTGGTCTCTCATCTCTATCATCTAATATAGTTTCTATGCCCATATTCTGTAACTCTGTATAAATTTGTTCTGCTATTTGCTTCTGCTTTTCGTCTTTGTTGCTTATTAAAACTATACATACCTTATATGGTGCTATATTCATTGGCCATATAATTCCTTTGTCATCATGGTTTTGCTCTACTACTGCTGCTATCATTCTTTCTACACCTATCCCATATGATCCCATTACAACTGGTTTTAATTCATTATTTTCGTCCAAATAATTTAAGCCTAAGCTTGACGAATATTTTGTTCCCAGTTTAAATGTGTTTCCTACTTCTATACCTTTTTTAAAGTGTATGTGTCCTTTACATTTTGGACATAAATCTCCTTCTTGTATGTTTCTTATGTCTGCAACAATTTCTGGTTTAAAATCATCTATATTTACATTTATATAATGATAATTTGTTTCATTTGCTCCTACTAAAAAGTTTTTCATATATTTAATTCCATTATCCATTATAATAGGAATATTTAGTCCTATTGGCCCCGCAAATCCTACTTCTGCATTTGTAATTCTCTTTACATCTTCTGCTTCTGCTAGTACAACTTCCTTTGCATTTAACAATTTCTGAAGTTTTACTTCGTTTACATCTTTGTTTCCCTGTACCATACATGCATAAAATTTACCATCAACATTGTATATTAGCGTCTTTACAAATTTTTCCGGGCTCTCCTGTAAATAATTTGTTAGTTCATCTATTGTTCCCACATGTGGTGTATTTATCTTTTCATATTTTTTCTTTTCCTCTTTGTTTTCTATTTCTTCATCAATACATTTACTTACTTCTATGTTAGAAGCATAATCGCAATTATCGCACAATACCAAAATATCTTCTCCTACATCTGTTACTGCTTGAAATTCCTCTGATAGCAATCCACCCATTATTCCAGTATCTGCTCTAACAACAACATAGTTTAGCCCTATTTCTTGGCAAATCTTATTATATGCCTCAAATTGCTTTTGATAAGATTTATCTGATTCTTCTTGATTTATATCAAAACTGTATGCATCTTTCATTGTAAATTCTCTTGTTCTTATTAGTCCTAATCTTGGTCTTATTTCATCTCTATATTTATTCCCTATTTGATATAAAGTGTATGGAAAATCCTTATATGATTTAGATTTCATCATTGCTGCCAATACAAAGAATTCTTCATGAGTTGGTCCCAAAGCATATGGTCTATTATATCTGTCATTTAATTGAAAGATAGAAGGTCCAAACAATTCATATCGTCCTGATTTTTGAAATACATCTATAGGAAGTAATAATGGCATTGTTACTTCTTTAGCTCCTGCTTCATTCATATGTTTTCTTATTATATTTTTAACATTATCTACTACTTTTTGTCCTAGTGGCAATTTCATATAAATTCCATTTCCAACTTTTTTAAACATACCACTTTTAACTAATAAATTTCCACTTATAGACTCCTCGTCTTTCAAATCTTCCCTTATTGTATAAAAAAAACTTTCACTTAACTTCATTTATTTTCATTCCTTCCTTAAGGCATACTTTAGACAACTGCCCCATCATTTTCTTGTTCTTCTTCCTGCTCGCTCGGTATAGGAGCCTCTGCTTTTTCCTCTATAATTTCGTCTATTACTATTTGTCTATTTTCATCAAGTTTGTATTTTGGTAAATCTGGCAAATCACTTAGATTTGACATTCCAAACATTTTCAAAAAATGTGTGGTTGTAGAAAATGTCATTGGTCTACCTGGTGCATCTGATTTTCCTGACTCTGCAATTAAATTATACTCTAATAATTTATATATTGTTCCATCCGAATTTACCCCTCTTATTGCTTCTATTTCTGCTCTTATAATTTTAGGATTATATGCAATAATAGCGAGTGTTTCCAGTGCTGCCTGTGATAAGTTTGGTTTCGCTCTATTGTCAAATATTGGATATATATAATCAAAATACTCTTTTTTAGTACATAGTTGATATGAGCCTTCAATTTCTATTATTTCTATCCCTCTATTTAAATTCTTATAATCTTCTTTCATACTTTCTATTATATTAGCAATTTCGTTTGCTCCTAATTCCAAAGCTGACATAAGTTCTGTCATCTTAACTTCTCTACCTGCCGAATACAAAATTGCCTCTATTATTGCTTTGTTTTTTTCTATTTCCATATAAATTCAATTCCTTTTATTAAAACATTTAATTTTTACAAATCACAAATTTTACCTCCACCAAGTACAATATCATCTATATAAAATACCACTGATTGTCCTGGTGTTATTGCTCTTTGTGGCTGATTAAATACTACTCTTATTTTGCCTTCTTCTTCTGGGTAAATTGTACATTCAGCTTCTTTTGCAGCATATCTTATTTTTGCTTTTACATCCATCGGCCTTGTTATTTCATCCATTAATATTAAATTTATTTCATTTGCTATTGCCTCTTTTGAAAATATTTCTGTTTCTTCTCCAACTATTAATTCATTTTTTTCGGGATTAAATCCTTTTACAAATAGTGGAACTTCATTTGAAATTCCAAGGCCCTTCCTTTGCCCAATTGTATATTTATAAAGTCCTTCATGTTTTCCTAGGATTTTTCCTTCAGTATTTACTATATTTCCAACCTTTGCTTTTAAATCAGAATTTGCCTCTAAAAATTTTTTATAATCTCCTTCTGGTATAAAGCATATATCTTCACTATCCGGCTTTCTTGCCACTTGCAAATTATGCTCCTCTGCAATTTTTCTTATTTGCTCTTTATTCTCAAAATCCCCTAATGGGAATAGTACCTTATCTGTCATCTGTCTTGGCAAATTATATAGCACATAGCTCTGGTCTTTTTTTCCTGCATTTGATTTTTTTAATACATATTGTTTATATTTTTCGCTATATTCGATTTTTGCATAATGCCCTGTTGCAATATAATCACAATTCAGTTTTTTTGCCATTTCATACATCATGCCAAATTTCAAGTACTTATTACATTCTATACATGGGTTTGGAGTTCTGCATTTTTTATACTCAGATATAAAATCTTGTATTACACATTTATTAAATTCTTCCTTAAAATTTAATACATAATGTGGTATATTCAAAACATCACATACTCTTTTTGCATCCATTGTAGAGTTTAAATTACAACATCCACCCTCAACACATTCGTCATCACTTTCCCATAGTTTCATTGTTGCACCAATTACTTCATATCCCTTTTCTTTTAAAAGAAGGGCAGATACTGAGCTATCTACCCCTCCACTCATTCCTATTAAAACCTTTTTCATTTTTTCTTTATCCTTCCTTGAGTCAAAACCTTTATTCATCTATTTTTATATGTACATCTTTTAATTGTTGTTCTGTTACTTTGCTTGGTGCTCTCATTAGCAAATCTCTTGCCTTTTTATTTTTAGGGAAAGCAATAACTTCTCTTATATTGTCAGAGTTTGCTGCAAGCATTACTAATCTGTCTAATCCAGCTGCTGCTCCTGCATGCGGTGGTGTACCATATTGGAACGCGTTATATAATGCCCCAAATTTTGTTTTAATTGTTTCTTCTTCATATCCCGCAATTTCAAATGCTTTAACCATTATCTCTGGGCTATGGTTTCTTACTGCACCTGATGTTATTTCATACCCATTGCAAACAGCATCATATTGGTAAGCCAAAATATCTAGTGGATTTTTTGTTATTAATGCTTCCATGCCTCCTTGTGGCATTGAAAATGGATTATGATTAAAATCTACTGTTCCTTCATCTGATAATTCATACATTGGGAAGTCAACTATAAAGCAGAATTTATATACTCCCTTTTCAATTAAATCTAATCTTTTACCCAATTCTAATCTTACTCCACCTGCTATTTTTTGTGCTTTTTTAAATTCATCTGCAATAAAGAAAATTGCAACGTTTGGTTTAGCGCCAATTTCTTCTAACCCTTTTTTTATTTCTTTAGTTATAAATTTAGCTATTCCGCCTGTAATCTCATTTTCCTTTTCAAATTTAACCCAGGCTAATCCTTTTGCTTCTAGTTCATTTACAGCATATTCTCCCATATTATCAAAGAATTTTCTTCCTTGTTCTGCACCATTCTCTACTATTATTGCTTTTATAGTTTTTTCTTTAAAAGCATTAAATTCTGTATCTTTAAATAATTGTGTTACATCCTGTATAATTAATGGATTTCTCAAATCTGGTTTATCACTACCGTATTTTTCCATTGCCTCTTTATATGGTATACGAGGAAATGGAGTGTCTGTAATCTTCCAGTTTGTATGTTTTTTAAATATTGTTGTAAAAATATCTTCTAATACTGACAATACATCTTTTTGTTCTGCAAAACTCATTTCAAAGTCTAATTGATAAAACTCGCCTGGTGCTCTGTCTGCTCTAGGATCCTCATCTCTAAAACATGGTGCTATTTGATAATATTTATCAAATCCAGAAACCATTAACAATTGTTTAAATTGTTGTGGTGCTTGAGGTAGAGCATAGAACTCTCCTGGGTGTAATCTGCTTGGTACCAAGAAATCTCTTGCACCTTCTGGCGAAGAATTTGCAAGTATTGGTGTTTGTATTTCTGTAAAACCAAGCTCGTCCATTTTATTTCTAATAGTTTTCATTATTTCACTACGAAGTATAATTGTTTTATGCAATTTCTCGTTTCTCAAATCTAAAAATCTATATTCTAATCTTAAGTCTTCTCTTGCATCTGCTGCTTTTTCCGAATTTACTTCAAATGGTAATATGTTTTTACACGTTCCAAGCACTTCTATTTTTTTTGCTTCTATTTCTATTTCGCCTGTAGGTATTTTAGAATTTTTATTTGTTCTTTCTATTACTGTTCCCTCAACTTGAATAACACACTCTGTTACAAGATCATCTGCACAATTATCATTTACAATTATTTGAGTTATGCCAAATTGATCTCTTAAGTCTATAAATTTCATTGAGCCTAAATTTCTTATTCTTTGAACCCATCCAGCTATTACTACATTTTCTCCTACATTTTTAATATTTAATTCTCCACAATTTTTGTTTCTATACATATGTTTCCTCCCAAACCTTATGTCAAATATTCTATCATAATTTATTTAGTTGTACAAGTAAAATTTAACATTTTTCTTTTCATTACTAATTATTTATGAAACAAGGACACTCTAAAATAGAGTGTCCTTGTAATTTTAGTTGTTCAGATCTTTCCAGATAAATTCACCTGGTTCAAGAATCCAAACTTTTGAAGCAATTCTCCTTTCCCTAATTGCTTCACACATTATTCTCTTAGTGCTCATGTTACCATGCACTAAAATAACGTTTTTTATACATTCGAATCGTGATAGAAATTCTATCATCTCTTCTCCTGTACAATGTGAGCCAAACTCATTGGTCTCCATGAATTTGACATTCATTTGGCCCAGTCTTCCCATGGGAGCTGTTTCTGGTGCATAGCCTACTTTAAAAAGCATAATATTTTTGTTCTTTTTGGCATGTTCTATCCACGTACGAGAAGCTCCATCCTTGCCCATTCCAGGAGTTGTTACAACAATCTTATATTGTGGCAATGTTCTTATACCTACATTAGTAGGTACAGGGATAACATTGGGCTGATACGGGATTAAACCTTCAGCCAAATATTGATTGGTGTAATCAACAAGACTTTCGCCTTGTATAAAAATTGGGATATTTGCAGAAATTTTTCTTTTTTTCTGCATCTCGCCAATTTTCTTAAGGATTACCTGTCCCCGCTCCATAGCAAATACGGGAACAACTGCTGTATGACTTGGAGATCTCATCCACTCCTTTAATTCCCTTTCAAATTTGCCATGCTCCTTTTTTACTCCTGTCCCATACGTCGTTTCAGCCACAATTGTCAGTGGCAACCTATACACCCATTCTGGAAACCATGTTTGGGCAAAATTGCTTTTCTCTAAATAATCACCTGTAAACAGGTAATTCTCAGAGTAATTATGGTTCTCTACCCGGAGAAATAGCGCAGTTGCGCCCACAATGTGTGCATTTTTAAAAAATGCAAATTTTATCTCCCTTGAAAAAGAGTATAAAAATGTTTCTTCAACGTGTTTCCACTGTGAAAAAACAAAGTTGTTACTTCTTCCCAGAGATATCTGTGCTCTTCTCCTTGTCACCTCATTAGAGATGATTATTCCTTTAAAACCACTTTTAATGAGTTGCGGGATTCTTCCAATGTGGTCGTAATGTGCATGCGTCACAAACACCACATCTATTTTATCAGGTTCAAATCCGAAGAACCTATTTTTTTCTTTTTCGGCTTCTCCCTGAAATTTACCACAATCCACTAATATCCTTAGCGGTTTGTTGTCTCTTATTATAGTCACTAAGTGACTGGATCCTGTGACTTCAGAGCTTTGCGTTTCAAAAAAAATTTTCATTTTTTCTCCTTTCTGCAATATGTAATTGCATATTGACATAATGATTATACCATGTATTATCTATCCTTTCAATATTTTTCATTGTTATATATCTATATTTGCTTGATTTTTTTTAATTTGTATACTACTATAATTATATAAAATAAAAAAGGGGAGGAAATTTTATAATGAACGAACAAAAGACTGAACAAAGTGAAACAGAGTCAGTATATGACGAAATTAAAGTAGAAAAAAAAGTGGAAAGAACTGATTCCTATTTTGATGGCAAAGTCCTAGAATTAATTGGATATGGCATTTTATCTTTTCTAATAACTGCTGCTACTTTAGGAATAGCATCTGCATGGGCAGAGAAATTATTAATTGCTTATAAAATAGACCATACTATTTACAATGGAAAAAGATTAAAATTTGAAGGAACTGGCGCCTCTTTATTTGTACAAAGGTTTAAATGGATATTTTTTACTATTATAACATTGGGAATTTATAGTTTTTGGATTCCAATAAGAAAGGAACAATGGATAGTTTCAAATATTCACTTTGAAGATGAAACATTTGTAAAAGGTGAAAGCTATTTTGATGGTGGGGTTTTAGGAGTAATAGGTGTAAATTTACTTTGCAATTTCCTAACTATTATTTCTTTAGGAATACTATATCCTTTTGGAATATGTTACAAGCAAAAATGGCTTGCAAAACACACCATTATAAATCGCAAAAGAATTGTATTTAATGGAAGTTCTTTAAGTTTAATTGGTCATTATTTGTTATGGTGGTTTTTAACTGTTATTACATTTGGAATTTATGGCTTTTGGTTACCTATTAAAATGGAAAACTGGAAAGCACAAAATACTCATATAAGATTAAAAGGAGAAGAAGAGCCAAAAACTTCTATGGTCCCTGCAATTATAGCTATTATAATATTTGTTGTGCTTGTTGTATGTACTCTAGTTTCTGCTATTATTAAATATAACAATATCAAAAGCGATGACACAAGTGATAAATTTTATATTGAAAAAGTATTATTAGAGTTTAAAAACAATGTTAATAACAAAAATAATGGAAAAAATTCATTTATACAAGTGCCACTTAATTCAAGTGAATCTACTTCTTTTGATGATGATAATGAAACCACAAATACCATTAAATATACAACAAATGATTTTTATAGATATACTACTGTAACACTAATAGATAGTGTTACATATTATGGTTCACCTAGTCATGATACTGATGTAGTGGCTTCAATAGAAAATGGTTCAATTGCCATAAGCGAAAGTATGGGAGCAGTATTAATTGAAAATACTAATGCTAAATATTTATACAAAGTAACTAAATCAGTATTTAACGATATAGATTTATATTTTATAACAAAAAATAACGATTTATATGTAATACATGATCCAAATTCAAGTGATCCTAACCAACAAAAAATCAAAGTTGCCAGTGGTGTAGCTGAATTCTTAGGAAATGGCGGACCAGAGAGTATAAAAGTATTATTAACAGATGGAACAACAGAAAATATACAATATTAAAAAGAGGGTTTTCCCTCTTTTTAATATAATATATACTTTATTAAAACAAATTTTTGAAACTTTCTTGCTTATTTCTTATTCAAACAGTGCTAATATATCATCTTTTGATAATTTATTTATAAAAGTTGCATCTGTTGATAACATATTATCTATTAATTTTGCTTTTTTCTGTTGTAGTTCATATATTTTTTCTTCTATTGAGTTTTTTGTAATTAGTTTATATACTTGTACATTTCTTTTTTGACCTATTCTATATGTTCTATCTGTTGCTTGGTTCTCTGCAGACAAATTCCACCATGGGTCATAATGTATTACCATATCAGCTCCTGTAAGGTTTAAACCTGTTCCACCCGCTTTTAACGAAATTAAAAATACTTTTATATTTTCATCTGTATTAAATTTATCTACTAACTCTATTCTTTCTCCAACTTTAGTTTGTCCTGTTAATTTAAGATATTTTACTCCAATGTTTTTCAATTTTTCCTCTATTATTTCAAACATTGAAGTATAGCTTGAAAACAGTAGTATTTTGTGTCCTCCTAATACAGCATCTTGTATTATTTCTATACATTGGTTTAACTTACTGCTTTCTCCCTCATATTCTCTTAAAAATAATTTTGGATGGCAGCATATTTGTCTTAATCTCATTAACAGTGATAATATTTTTATTTGACTTTTTTCAAATCCATTTATATCTATCTGGCTCATTATTTCTTTTCTAGCTTGTGCCATATATGACATATATATATTATATTGCTCTTCTGACATTTCATTATTCAATATAGTTACAGTTTTGTCCGGAAGTTCTGTTAAAACCTCCCCTTTTGTTCTTCTTAAAACAAATGGCTCAATTTGTTTTTTTAACTTGTTCATTACATCTTCATTTTGTTCTTTTATTATAGGTGTTTCATATAGTTCTTTAAATTTTTTATATTTGTATAAATAACCAGGCATTATAAAATCAAATATTGACCATAACTCAGATAGTGAGTTTTCTATCGGTGTTCCTGTTAATGCAAATTTTGTTTCTGCATTAATTGTTTTTATTGCCTTTGAGTTCTTTGTATTATTATTTTTTATATATTGTGCCTCATCTGCTACAACATATTTAAAACAATAATTTTTATATAAATCTATGTCTCTTTTTAAAGAATCATATGATGTAATTATTACTTGATATTTGCCTATTTCTTCTATTTTTCTTTTTCTCTCTAAGTAATCACCACTTATTACTAATGCTTTTAACGTGGAAGTAAATTTTTGAATTTCATTATACCAATTTAGTGCTAAAGAACTTGGGCATATTATTATAGAGGGCTTTACATTCCCTTTGTTTTTCTGAACATATGAAAGTATAACAGCTAATAATTGTATTGTTTTTCCTAAGCCCATATCATCTGCTAAAATTCCTCCCATTTTATATTGTTCTAATGTTCTCAACCATTTATAACCTATTTTTTGATATGTTCTTAATTCTGCATTTAATTTTGGTGGAATTTTTGTACTTAAATCTATTTGCCTATCTTCTATTTGGCTAATCATATTCTTATAATACTCATTTTTTTGTATATTAGTATTAGGCATGTTTTTAAATATCTTTTCTAAATATAAAGCTCTATATATTGGCAATTTTATTGAATTTTCTTCTACATTTTCATCTTCTATTTCTATATTATCTGTCAAATTTTCCAGAAAATCCAAACTACTATTTTTTTCTAAAGAAATATAGGTTCCATCTTTTAATCTATAAAATTTCTTTCTTAGTTTGTATTTATTTATGATATCTTTTATTTCATAAATATTAAATTTAAAATCTTCCAAGTTTATGTCTAATAAATTGTTTTCTATTTTTACTCCTATTGATTTTATTTTTATTTTTTTTATGTCCTTTTTTTTGAAGTCTTCTGCAACCAAGACTTCAAATTTTTTCATATAATCTTCTATTTCTTTTGATAAAAAATTATATATTTTTTCATCATTTGCTAATACTAATCTTGCGTTTGCACTATCAAGCATAAAACCTGTTTGTACAAATGTATCAAGTACTTCATTTTCCTGTATAGCGTTTCTTGTTATTTCCAAATTTACGTTTTTTATTGGATTAAATTCCACATTTCCATAACAGAATTTAACATCTGCTACTATATAACCTTTTTCGTTATAATCCAAATATATTTTTACATACAAATCTTTAGGCATGTATTTTTCTATTTGTTCTTTGTCTATATTTTTTATTTCAAAATTATCTTTTATTTTTGGTACAACAATTGCAAAAAAATTTCTTAAATTATTTTCGTTAAATACTATTGATTGAGTATAATTTTTTTTATACACTTCTAGCAATTCTAAGTTCCTATTTTCCACTTTTGGTAAACATTTGTGCATCTTATTATCAATCAAAAAATAGGAATAATTTTTTCCATAAAATATATCATACCCATACACATCTATATTAGGTGTTAAACAATATGTACTTTCATCTGATTTTTCTAGTATAAATTTTATATCTATTGGCTCATCTATAAATTGAATTTTTCTTTCTCCTGTTTTTGTTTCAAATTCTACTGTTTTTCCTTTTAATATTTCAAATAGTTCATCTAAACCTGTATTTGATAGTACCACATTATTCACATTAAAGTTTCTTCCATAATATGCATAGTTATTATTTACATCATTTGCATATTTAATTATTTCTGCATATTTTAATAGAAATTTTAGCAAAGGCCTACTTTGCTCTTCAAAAGCATTTTCCTCATGTATAAACTCTAGCACATTGTTATATTTATATTTTTCTCTATTAAGCATTCTTTCAAAAAAATCTGGAAGATTATTAATCTTAGTTAATTGTTTGTTTCCAATTTTAAATTCTACCTTTAGTTTTTTATCTGTATCATTATACAAAAATATAGGTACTAATTTTATACTACTAGTACCATCTTGTGCCAACTCTTCCTCTTTATTATTAATTTCTAAAAAAGTATTTAACAACTGGTTAAATGCTCTATGAGTTTCTTTATTAGGCATGCTTATTCACTATCCCCTTAATTTAATAACTAATTATATCCCATTTTTAAAAATAACGCAATATTTTTTATAAATTTTACATAATCTTGACTTTATGTGAAGTATGTAGTATAATAAAGGTACACTAGCAATAAGCTAGGAGTAACTTTGATGGGGGAAACTAATATGTTCTACCAAGATTACCGGCAACTGATGAATACGATACGTCAAAGCGGAAGAATCCGTGCTTTCCTTGTCCAACGAAAGTTGGACAAGAAAAAGAGTGAGTTCTTAAATGAACTCACAGAAAAGTATGGTTTTGAGTATAGAACCTTCTTTGAGGCGTTACTCAAAACTATCGAGGAAAATCCCAAGGAAGAAACATTTTGTGTTGAATTTTGGGATATTCCCAGACCCAATGGATCTCCAATCCAGAAGTGGGTTGACACAGACCCACAAAAAAGAAAAGAGACATTAAAAATAATGTCTCTGCAGAGTAGCCACTACGGAGAAAGCATAAGTTTTGAACATTGTCTTTGGTGGGAGGCATGGATTAGTATCTGGTAATTTCTTAAAAGTTTTCGTTCAGGTTGAACGTCTTCTGAAAATCTTTCGTGAGAGGGTGGCATCTGCCCCCTCTTTTTTTTGCCCCATTTAGGGACTCCCCTGAAATATTACCAATTAAACATAACAAAAATGAGTTGACAAAAATTGTGAATTATGATTATATATAATTACATTGCTTGAATAGTGAAAACCAATTGGTTAATAACTTATAAAAATATATTAAAATCTAAAAAGTTATTTATTCAAAAATCAACACATATTTTAAATAATTTAATTCTAAAATTTAAAATCTAATTAAAATCCAAAAAATAAGAAAATAAAATCTAATGATAGGAGGTGAATGTTCTACTTTAAGAAACTGTTTAAGCAATAGTTAACAATGAAAGGAACATTTTATGGAAAAAAACAAAGAAACAAAAACATTATCGCCTAAATTAGATGTAGTATTTCAAGCATTATTTGGTGAAATAGGAAACGAAAGAATAACAAAAGGTTTTTTAGAAACAATATTAAAAAGAAAAATAGAAAGTATAGATTTAAGTAAGAACCCGATATTAAGAAGAGAATTTAAAGACGACAAATTAGGAGTATTAGACATACTAGCAGAGCTTGATGGAAAGGAAAAATGCAATATAGAAATGCAATTAATAGATCAAAGCAATATAATAGAAAGAATACTATATTATTGGAGTAGGTTGTATACAAGACAAATAAAAACAGGAGAAGATTATTCGTTACTAGAAAAAACAATTGTAATATTAATAACAGATTTTGAAGTAAAGAATTTAAAAGAAATGGATTATCATAGCGTATGGAAAATAATGGATAATAAAACAGGAGGTAAAATATTGACAGATAAG
>ULKJ01000284.1_pt1 | contig 14068 bp, 12 predicted proteins | sample 1951121 | NCBI WGS metagenome assembly ULKJ01 (sample SAMEA4835497, study PRJEB28245) | human gut metagenome | biome: gut microbiome; material: fecal sample | place: Denmark | collected 2008 | reverse complement strand
TATACACGGTATGTGCAACTTAAAAGACGTAACACGAGCCGCAACGGCGGCGAGAATTTAAGCGCCGAGCTTGACGGATAGTACAAGCGACTGCGCCGTCTGTTGGCCACTGCCTGGCGCACAAAGCGCAGTGATATAACAAAGGAACGATACTTATCTATGCGAGTGCCGCCTTCCCCTCTTGCGAACGATGTGTTGTTTTGCAGAATAACTGCATAATTTTGAGCAATAGGGGAATGCCCGAAGGGAAGGGGTGATGTTTTATTTTAGAGTTCACGCCGTCCACCTCTTGTAGAGGACGAATATCACTCTCAAAAAAGAGCGGTGCGAATCGCACCGCTCTTTGTCATTTTGTGTACATGTCCAATTCGTCTTCGACGTATTGGAATTTTTTGACTTTCGGATTTTTTATCACATTGCCTCGCAACACGACCATTTTGGGCGTGCGCAATGCTTCCAGATTTTCGAGAGGGTTGTTGTCCACAACCATAAAGTCTGCCGATTTTCCCGCTTCTATCGTGCCGGTTTTCTTGTCAATGCATGCGATTTGCGCATTGACTTCGGTTGCGGTGTGAATTGCAAACTCGTTGCTTACGCCGAGATATTTTTGGAAATAGCGGAGTTCTCTCCACATATCGTAGTGCGTTACGAACGGGCAAGCGGTGTCCGTGCCAAGACCGACGGGTATATCGTTTTCAAGACACTTTTTCGCGCAGTCCAGCATGCCCTCAAACACAACTTTTCCGTTGACTTTGTGAAGCGGAGTGCCACCCGATACGGACAAGTCGAACATGCAAAGGGGGATGGTTGGAGAGATTGTAAGCACATGAGCGGAACCGTTTTGTTTGAAGAGTGCGATCTCGTGTTCGCCGATGTTTGCGCCGTGCTCGATCGTGTCAACGCCGCCTTCGAGTGCAACGGTTACGCCGAGAGGACTTTCAACGTGCGCCGCAACCTTGAAACCGAGTTTGTGCGCCTCGTCGCAGCACGCTTTTACGATTTCGGGGGACATACGCAACACGCCGGGTTCGCCTTCTTTTTTGGCGTCCAAAACGCCGCCCGTGATCATAAGTTTGATAAGATCGGGCTTTGTTTTTGCAATTTGGCGAACATAGCGTCTTCCGTCTTCCGCGTCTTTCGCTTCGTATGCCAAAACACCTGCCATATGCCCGTTTTCGACGGAGACCGCCATGTTCGAGGCAATCACCCTCGGAGCTTTCAACTTGCCTTTTGCGCCGTTATCGCGAATTTTGGAGTCGATGTCGTCAAGGCCGCCGACCGTGCGGATCGTCGTTACGCCCGACATAAGTTCGACCTTGGCATAGTTTGCGCACAGACGGTACACGATTTGCTTTGTGATCGCGTGATCCATCAAAAAGCGCACCGTCTTTTTGTTTTGCTTTTTGGTGTCCTTTGGCATGCCCGATCCGGGAAGATGCACGTGAAGATTGATAAGGCCGGGGAGGATGTATTTCCCTCCGAGATCTATGACTTTGAGCCCGTTTGTCGCGCTTTTGTCGTCGGTTATGCTTGCGATTTTGCCGTCCTCAACGACAATGTATTTGCCATTTTGCACGCCGTCGCCCAGTTTGCCGGTTATGATATTTGCATTTGCAATTGCGTATTTTTTCATATAGTAGCTCCGCATATTCATATAGTTTTGAATTTATTAATAATATATATGATATATAATTATACGACGATTTTCCCGCCCGTCAAGCATAGTTGGCATTGAAAAACCGCATATTGTCAACAATAATAGCCATGTCGTGCAAAATTTGTTGCAAAAATAAATTTTATATACTATAATAAACCACGCTGAAACTCGATAAATATTTTCTATAAGGAAGTGTATCGAAGTGGTCATGGCAATGCGCACGGCGTGCCGATTATGCCCACTTCGCAATGGCTTATCAACATCAAAATACGGAAGTGTATCGAAGTGGTCATAACGGCCCGCACTCGAAATGCGGTAACGGGGTAACTCGTTCGTGGGTTCGAATCCCACCGCTTCCGCCAAGTTGTACCCAACTGAACCCGTAAAAGTTCGGTTGGGTGCTTTTTTTTACAATTATGGGTTCAAATCTCATTACGTCACCGAGTGGGATTCGAACCCACAAACTCATTTTTTCATCATTTTACGGGTTCTAATCTCATTACACGGCTAAGTGAGATTCGAACCCGTTGCCATAAATTAACCCATTTCTATTTGCCCTTCGTGGTGGTTATCGTCGCATAAGTCAGCGAATATATCAACGGCACGGAAAAATAGTGGCGGATATTGCGATAGCCATTTTATAGAGCCATACTCATAGCAGTTTGGCTATTTTTTATTTTTACACTATTTTTCGCTCAAACGGATTTGGCCGTTGACATATTCCATTGCAACAGTATTCGCATTTGAAATGTTTCGACTTATGCTCCTTGCCCACTGCCGAACGGCAATATCAAATAAAAAGGAGTTAGAAAAATGATTGAACTCAACAAAATTGCATTCATTGATGAAGATGGTTTCGATTTCAATGACGGTGAAAGCCTTATCAGATTTGATACTGTTGCTTATTTCCCAGACAGAAACGAAATCATCTATGCAATTACCAACAACGGAAAGATTTCCGTTATCACTTACGACGTGTTTGAAGATGACAAAGGTCATTATATCGAATACGGAAACACGCTTATCAAGATTTACATATCGGAGGACTGACAATGGGAAACATCAGTATTGTTATCGGATCTTGGGGTTCGTACAACGAATGCAACGATAGAGCCTTGGGCTCGAAATGGCTTGATTTATCGGACTATAACGATTGGGAAGAAATCGTTGAAGAACTCAAACGAGAAGGCTTTGAACTCGACGGTATAGACGAAGAATTGTTTATTCAAGACATCGAAGGTATATCGGACCGTTCTGTCAATTGGGATTATATGAATCCCGAAAACCTATTCAACACGCTTTACGAATCTGGCGTCCTTACCAACGACTACAAATACAAAGAACTTTGTGCTTTCCTTGAAGTTAAGAACTACGACGATTTTGAAGAACTTGTAAAAAACCGCGGTGAGAATTGGGACGATAACGTCAACTTTTGGAGCGGCTTCACTTGGGAAGATTATGGAAAAGAAATGCTGGACTGTTGCGGATATAACATCCCCGAACACCTATTAGACTTTTTTGACCTTGAACGCTACGGCAGATACTGTGGTGATTGCAACGTTTACGAATGCGAAAACGGCTTAATTGAAATTTATTAAAAGGAGAATTGCCTATGAACATAACCATTGAACAAAAGAAACAAAAAGCGATTGAAATTATGAATACCCTCAACCTTTACAAGCCATACATCAAAGGCTTTGAGCAGCACAACGATGTTTGCTATTACGAAGGATTTGGCGGATTCTGGACATACCAAGAACCCGAATTGCAAGAGAAAATAGAAACATTTGAGAAGGAACACGATTGTCTTGTATATGCCGTGACACACGAATACACGGAATTCGGCGAGTTGTATGATTTCCTTATTGTTACTGACTATGAGGAAGAGTGGGACACGCTTTTGGAAAAGACAGACAGGTATTATTACGCCTTTGCTTACGTATGGAACAAAGACGACGATAACTGCTCCGAATTTGGAACGATAGTTATCCGCTCATTTGGTGGCGGGATTTCAAGAATCGCGTGAGGTGAAAACAATGAAACCGATAGAAGTAAAAGCACATCTTAACTCATTGGACGGAAAGACGGGCCGAGCAATATTGCTCGGTCCTAATTATTTATTTGCAAGACCTATAACCAATTCTTACGTTTTCAAGGTTGGATGCCAACTTTGCACGGGCATTATGAACTGGTTTGTTGGCGAATACTACGTGGACGACAAATACGGAATCGTGGACGAGAGAAACGAAAACTATGGCATCTACAAAAAATATATAAAGGAATGAACATTATGGAAAAAGTAAAAATAGGTGATTTAATCAAGGTCATCAAAATGGAAGGTGAACCCGATTATAGCAATAGAGTCGGTACAGTGACAGCAATAGACGGAATTGGTCAATTACACGGTACTTGGGGTGGCTTGGCAATTATCCCAGAGAAAGATACGTATCAAATTTTAAAGGAGAACAACAATGGCAACGATTAAAGACTTGGAAAAATACATAGACTATGAGTTTTCTTCAGGCTGCTATACAGGAGATGACTACAAAAGTTTTCAAACGAAATACATCAACTTCTTGCGTTCTATATGCAAGCAAAATCATTGGCAACTCGTGAACGTCGGACGCAATCATTATTGCTTTTCGGCATTTATCAAGAGTGCGGAAAACAAGTGCGTTTACGTTTCCATAAGCGACGTTAGGTTTTTTACCAACGAATGGTACAACAACATTTTGATACGTACAGCAAAGAATGAGCAAGATTATTACGGCGGATTCAACCACCGCACAACACTCAAAGAACTTGAGATGAAGGCAATGGAACTTCTTGAAGATTTTCCGTTTTAGGAGGCAATATGGAACTCAATTTGACTGCTCAAAATAAGCAAGAAGAACTTGTCTTGAAATACCTTCAAGATAATGCAAGTGAAACGCTTGCAGACAAGATAAACAACGGCACTCCCTTTGAAAAAGACGGTAAGCCTTTGCTCAACAAAAAGACGCTTTCGGACTTTATGAAATACGCTTGCGACGAGGCACGAAAACATGCCGAGAAAGGTGCTAATTCTGCTTGCATTGACGACCAAACCGTGTATGGTTGGGCGATACATTTCTTTGAAGAAGATAGCATCGTAGGGACGCTTTATACCCTCGACGGAACGGAATACAAACCTACAGTTAAACGTGTCGAATCCAATACGGTTAAAGCAAAACCCGAGCCGAAAAAACAAGAGAACGTTCAATTCTCATTTTTTGACAATTTTACCGAACAAGAAGTTAAAGATAACAAAACAGACAATTCAAGTGTCGATACGGACGAAAACGAAGTTGTCGAACAAAACGGAAACGATGAGCAAAAACCCGTTGCAAGCAAGACACCAAACGGAACTTTCTTTGAGAAATATCAGGCTTTGCAACAACAAAACCCCGCCTATGTTATCGCTTACAGACTCGGTGACTTCTACGAGATTTTGGGTGATAAAGCGGTTGAGATTGCAAGAGAAATCGACCTAACTTTGACAAGCCGAGATTGTGGATTGGAAGAACGTGTGGCTATGATTGGATTCCCGTATCACGCATCGGAAATCTACTTTGCGAAAATTGCAAAAACACACGATTTGCTCGTTGTAGATACTGACGGAGATACAAGATTTATTTCACAAAAAGGCTGCAAAAAAACAACTCAAATCGACTATGAAACAGGCGAAATTTTGGGCGAAGCGTTAGAGCCAAACAACGCCATTATTTCAAAACTATTTGAGATATTCGGAAACACCTTGGAGGTTCAATAAAATGAAGATTGAAAAAATAAAACCTATACCAAAATACATACAGAAAAAGATTAAACTTTACGACGATAAATTGAAAACCGCGCCGTTTGGAAGAACTCGGTTTTATGCTTACTTTACGAAAAATGACGGCGAACTTGTAAAAGTCACAGTTGCCGTGAAAGAGAAAAAGAACAAGTGGTGTTGCAAGCAAGTTGCCGTGCACGGTGTTCACTCGGACAAATGCTTTGTAAAGGATATGTATTACACCTACATTGGCGGATATTCTGTTGGCTGGCATGCCGAAGGATTGACGTCATATAAGCCTTGGTACGAATACAACGAATGGGGTTGGACGGTTGACAATTTGTACGATCCTTATGCCACGATAATCAACCGCGGATATATCCTCGAACACTTCCCAGAATACAAGTTCAGCGCAATAGACAGATTCACGGGGGTTGACGTTTTCAAATACTTGCGTCTTTACGAACAGTATCCGCAAATCGAATATCTCACAAAACTCGGGCTACATAATCTCGCTATGTCAAAACAAATATTAAAGTTATGTGGACAAGATAAGCGTTTTAGAAAATGGCTTGCGCAAAACAGAAACACGTTAAACAAGTCTTCTCTGTATATCCCCGTTGTTTTGCAGGCATACAAAAAGAATCGCAACGTACTTGAGTTGCAGGCATATTACAAAGCAAAACTCTCTATGGACAAAGACCAAACCTTGGCTCCTTTGAGAGACGCATTCAAGCGCGAGCGAGAAAAACTATATCACTACTTGTCCAAACAAAACGCCAATACGCACAGTTATCTTGACTATTGGAATGCGTGCAACTATTTAGGGCTGAATATGACCGACGAGAAAAACCGTTACCCTCACGACTTCAAGCGTTGGCACGATATACGCATAGACGAATACCACACGATGTTGGCAAGGGACGACGAACAGAAGCGCAAAGACTTCTATGATAAGTTCGCAGCGGTTGCCGAGAAGTATTTGGGATTGCAATATGACAGAAAGTCCGACTATGTTGCAATCATCGCCCTATCCCCAAGCGACCTTGTGAGAGAAGGTCAAATCCTTGAACATTGCGTAGGCAGAATGAACTATGACCAAAAGTTTGTACGAGAAGAATCTCTCATTTTCTTTATCCGAACGAAAGAAGCTCCGAATACACCGCTTGTAACGGTGGAATACTCGCCATCTCGCAAGAAAGTACTTCAATGTTACGGAAAGAACGACAGCACCCCAAACGACAACATACTTGAGTTTGTAAACAAAAAATGGCTGCCTTTTGCAAACAGACAACTCAAAAAAATTGCTGCATAAAGGAGAAAACACTATGGCAAATTATTACAGAATCACCGCATATCACAAAGAAAAAGACATCTCCATCATTATGGATTCCTACGGTCTCTTTGAAAAGAAATGGCAGTTTTCTGCCGACCTTATTCGCAGAGGCTTTGACATAATCGAAGTATCCGACGATACACAATTTCTTGACGGCAATATAGAACGTCTAACGGAAGAGTATCCCAATAACTATGTCCTTAGAGCCAATGCTCAAGGAAAACCAACGTACTCAACAAAGGTTATAGACGGAGTTGAATACAAAGCCGTAACGGTTGAAGACAAAACGTATATAACGAATAACGAAGCCAAATGAAAAGCCGAGAGAAGTAAATCTCTCGGCTTTCAATCTGTTTATGTAAGCATATTTATTACCATAGAAATTGCTTGCATACGCAAGATGACGGAACTTATTAACCGCAAAACAAGCAGTTACTACCACAACATGAGCCTTGAAGCATTAAAGACCGCAAGTGAACTATACAACGAAATGCAGGAAGAAACGGTACAAGATTATGCAACCTACGATGCAATCGTAGAAAGCCTTAATTTAACGGAAAATATGTGTATTGATTTGGAATGCCGTATAAATGGTTTGAATTATCCCGAAATAGGCAGAGTTTTATCTCGTGCGCAATCCACTGTGTTTGAGTATTTCATCAAAATGCGCCAGAGATATATGGCAATTTACGGGTAAATAGAGCTTGTATCCCCAACGCTACGCCATATTGGACGCCAAAAGGATCCATAAAAAGATTCGGTCGGCGTCCTTTATTTTTGCCTTAAATCATCCATTTTGGGGTGGTTTTTTGTTTTTGTCATCGCTAAATAATACGTATTTTTTGTGGGAAAGCGTTAAGCGGGCATTTTTGAATTAGGCTTGTGTGCATTCGATTTTGAACTTTATTTGTTAAAGTATTAACAAATCCAACGAATAGTGGTACAATGATCTTATCAATGCAACTTGAGCGTTGTTTAGGCGTGAAATAGGAGATTTGGCATGAAGAAAACAATCAGAGTTATGCTTGTTGCAACAATTCTTTCACTATGTATGCTTTTTGCGTGCGCTTGTGGCAATCTTGACCCAGTTACAGAAAGCGTTGTAGGGGACACAATCCCCGACGTCATACCCGATGATGACGTTGTCAACGACGTGGTGAGCGATGCTTATGAAAGCAGTTCAACCCTTCGCGATACAACAATACCCACGGGCGAATACAACAAAGGCGTAGTGCTGGTCAAATATGACGGAGCATTGACAAGCAGCCTCCTTGGAGATTTGGACGTCAAGTCAGTTGAGCAACTTTTCAAGGGCTCAAAGTGGCACACCATTTTGCTTGAAGACGGCGTGGACACCGAAGAGGCAGTGAAGTACCTTCACAAATTGGACGTGTTTGAAACCGTTGACTATGACTACGTCATGAAGTCTGACGGCGAAACGGTTGACATCTCGGGCAACACATATGCAGAAGACCTCACCTATCTTGACACAATGGGTGTCAAAAACGGTTGGGAGCACAATGCCAACAACAAAAAATACCCTGGCGGATCTGCAGACGTGGTCATTGCAATCATTGACACTGGTGTTGACTACAACCATATTGACCTCAGAAACAACATTTGGGTGAACTCCGCAGAAATCCCCGGAAACGGCATTGACGATGATGGCAACGGCTACGTTGATGACGTCAATGGTTGGGACTGTGTTGGGGATGACAATGATCCTATGGACGACAACGGTCACGGAACCCACGTGGCAGGCATTGCCGCAGCAGAAAACAACAAAACAGGCACTGTTGGTGTTGCATACAACTGCAAGATCATGTGCCTCAAGGCAGGAAACTCTTCAGGCTATTTCAACAACTCAGACATTGCAGAAGCAATCCAATATGCATATATGAACGGAGCATCCGTCATCAATATGTCATTTGGTGGATCTTCAATCTCAATTGCAGTTGAAGATGCACTTATGGATGCATACAACCAATGCGTCCTTGTGGCAGCAGCAGGCAACGACAGCTTGTGTAATAACTTGGGTTGCCTATCACATTTTCCTTATGTTGGCGTAGCCTATCCCGCTGCACTTCCTTACGTCATCGGCGTCATGAGCTGCAATGCAAACGGCACAACAATATCAGCATTCAGCAACTTTGACCATTATCCTTATGGAACTGTAGAATATGAAGTTTATGCTTGTGGCGAACAAATCCCCTCAACGTGGCCAGGCAACAAGTACGCTACACTCAGCGGAACCTCAATGGCATGCCCTGTTGTTGCAGGCATTGCGGCAGTGCTTCGCTCTACCTATCCCGACAGGGAAGTATACTCCAATAAATACATCCAATCACAAATTGTCAACACAGGCACCAAGGGAATTATGACACATAAGGTGGCTAACCTTTACGAGGCACTCACCTACATCCCCAAACCCAACGTGAAGCTGTATGATTACTACATTTTTGACAACGTAGAGTTCAGCGATAAGAACAACGGCAACGGAATCATTGACGCCGGAGAAACGATTCGTATTGGCGTTGAACTCAGAAATATAGGTGGTGTGGCATCAGACGTCAACGTGACCATTGACACCATAAGAAATGGCGATGCGTCCATCACAGACCCCTATTTTGACATCACAACCGATTCAGTCACCTTCAGCGACATTGGCACTTATTCCGTGAGAAATGGTGGATACGTTTATGAAAACGGAATGATTGTAGGCGTGCAAAATTATTTTGAAGTTGTTGTCGCAGACAATTGTCCCAACGATTATCGTTGTGTGTTTAACGTCAATTATAATTATACAAATGGCCTTGATGATAGGGATACAACCATTTATACAAACGAGGATGAACAATACAAAACATTTGATATTTCGGTGACAAATGGTGTCCATCTTCCCACACAGTTTACGGAAGATACAACTCTCACGGCAGATAATCTCTATATTCTCCCTTATTCAACATACATTCACGAGGGTGTAACTGTAACAATCGAACCGGGTACTCGCATTCAATTCTACACAGACGACACAGACAGCATGTATTATGACACAGGCATCCCTTACATCAACGTAGCAGGTAGATTGATTTCTAATGGAAGCATTGATGCGCCCGTTGAGATGTTCCCCTGTGATAGTATGGGCGACTACATTGTTGATATTAGACGTGCTGGTGTTGGTTATGTGGAACTCAATTACACAAACATTGCCAATGCAGTTATTTCTGCAAACAAAGCCGAACACTGTTATTTCAGTCAAAATTACGCAGGATACCTTTGGAAAAGGGTATTGAACGGTGGAAGAGTAAATATTGATCGGCGTTTTCTTGACTATATATATATTGAAGAGTGTTCAGCATCAGTATTCTACAAATTAGGTGGATGTGATGCTACTTTGTATAACCCTAGTTTGAAAGGGACATTCAATACGTGTGTATTCGTTGATAGTTCTATTTATGTTGAAAGCAATAAAATTGCTTCATTTGTCAACTGCGTATTTCAAGGCAATAGAAATATTTCAGCCGGTGCCCACAAAGATAATGTATCATCCATCAGATTTGAGCCAGAAATAAACTTTGGAATAGGCGATATCCACAAAAATAATGAAACAGGAATATCTTATTGTATAGTGAGTCGTTCTGGTGATAATAATAATATGGATAGAGTGAGGGAAATTGCACAGGCATTGGGTGGAGACATTGCTTGTATTGAAACAGAGTCTGAGCTGGATTTTATAAGGAGTCAAGTGTTTTGCATTGCTGGTTCTTCACGCGATTACGCCATAGGGCTTAAAAAGGACTCTGACACTTGGATAAATGGCGAACCAGTAGGCGACTTCATTCAGGAACTAAATATTGCAAGTTCCAATGAGAGCGGTTGGTTGCGTTATAATAATCATGGCATTTGGGATTTGGCAAGTTCATCTTGGTATTACTGGCTTATCGAAATTCCAAACAATAGATATGATAGTGCTGATGATGTGATTGAATACTATAAGTCGCTAATGAAAGAAGGCTTCAATAATTACAGCTTCAAAGGCAATGCAATTCTTAACAATCTTAATGATACAAATGTTGAGTATTGGTTAAGACCTGTTAGTGGTGATGGTAGTTATGATCCCGATAGGACAATAGGTCTTTCTGGCAACTATTGGGGAACAACCAACGAAACTCTTATCGACAAGATGATTGTTGACTTTGATGATTATCAAGAACTACCTGATATCATTTGGAAAAACTACTTAACCGAAGCCCCATCCAACACGTTCCCATTTGTCGTCAGTATCAATTTGATCAACAAAGATGGCGACATTGTGACAACCATCGGCAAAGAAACAGTCAGATTTGTTGTTGAATTCAACAGAGATATGGACACAAGCATTCCTTTGACCCTTACATTCGGTTCAAGAGCGCCTTATGCAGACTACAAGGTTGAGGGGGAATATGCTGACCCTCGCACTTGGGTTGGCGAATATACCTTGAAGGCAAACATTGAAAACGGCAAACAATATTTCAGAATTAAAAATGGATGCGCAGCAGATGATCCTTTCCTTAAATTGTACGAGAGTGATGGTGGCAGACTTGGCTTTGAAATTGACACAACTGCTGCAATGGCAATGAACCTTCAAGCAAATGTACTTGACAACGGCATTCAGTTGACTTTTGCACAAGATGACTACGACACTCTCCTTGGCTACAACATTTATCGTTCAGAAGAGAAGGATGGCAACTACGTCAAGTTGAACTCTGCAATTCTTCTCCCCACAGAAAGCACTTTCCTTGATGAAAATGCAGAGCCCGGAAAGACATACTGGTACACCTACACCGTGGTGCTTACAGACTTCACAGAGTCCAACCCTGCAGGCAAGGTTGTGGCAACGGCAAAGGACACCATGGCACCCAATATCTATCACACACCTGTCAATCAAGGCTACGTGAACAACAATCTTGTCATTTCCTGTACGGCAAGCGACAACGTGGCAATCACGTCTGTGGTGCTGTATTACAGAGCAGTTGGCGCAACAGAGTGGAAGACAATCACAATGCTCAAGCAAAATGACAAGTACAGCGCAACCATCTTTGGAAGCGAGCTGACTCTTGAGGGATTGGAATACTACATTGTTGCAAATGACACCTTCAACTCAATCTCCAAGGGATCAGCAGAAACACCTTACACCGTTGTCATAAAGGATGCATCTGCAATCTCTCGCAAGGGTGACGTTGACGGCGACGGAGTCGTCACCACCAAGGATGCACTGATGATCATGCAATGCATCAACGGGGATCTCATTATGAGTGATGATGAGTTCAAGCGCGCAGACCTTAATAGTGATGGCGTGCTTTCAAGCATGGAGGCATTGCGCATACTGCAATACATCAACGGAAACGTGACAACACTGGAGATGTAGTGCAATGAAATTCAAACGCAAACTTCTGCCCATAATTGTGACTTTTGCCATTGTGTGCTGCCTATTTGGTGGCATCTTTGGCGTTGACGGAACCGAAACACAAGTTGCAAGGGCAGAAGGGACAATTTCTATATACGCAGAGACGGGCAAGTCTATTGCACAAGGAAACACCGGCTATTGCTACGTTTACGTTGACAACACCGTTGACCTTGCATCACTTACGGTTGCAGTCCACTATGACAGCCAAAAGATGTCCGTCACGGGATACTACAATCGGGCAACCTGCTCAATCTATGATGCGTCAAACAACGACGGTTGCTTGAAGTTTTCCTATATTTTTGATGCCGAGGGCAGTGCAACAAAGACGGCATTGTTTTATTTCTACTATCAAATCAATTCGGATGCAGAAATAGGCAATACTGGCTTTGACGTTGTGGTTGAAGAAGCATACACAACCACTCTGGAAGTTGCTCCTTATAGTGGTTCTCGCTGTAATTTTGAAATCACAGAAAAAAAAGTTGTCAACACTTGCAGTGTGTATGGCACAAGCACCATCAACACTTCGGTCAAAGAAACCTTTGAAATTGACTATAGACTGAGCAATTGTTATATTGCATCTGGATCAATTGACGTCAAATATGATCCTGAGCTTTTTGAGTTTGTTGAACTCACACAGGGCAATTTCCTGAACGGAAAGGTGGTTGACGTCAATTCAAGTCAAAGAGGAACGATCAGTCTTTCCTTCTTGGCAACCGAATACAACAATTATTCAGACCTTGTCAAGGTCAAGTTCAGAACACTCAAAAATGAAACAACCTCCAGCCAAATCCAGTTGCAAGTCAATGATTTGTACAATTTGGATTTGAGTTCATTTTCCTGTTCTGGTTATACCACCAATGTTAATGTGACATTTGATAGTGTGTATGCAGAAGATGCCCCCAGCATGATCCTCAATGCATCATTCTTGGAGTCAACAGAGCAAGTTATGGTGACTGTTTTGCTTGAGGAAGGCTCTCGCCTTGGCGCAGGCGATTTTGTATTGAATTTTGACACAGAAGACCTTGAATTTGTGTCATACGAAAAAGGGTTCACACCCTCTTTCTTCAACGTCAACGACAAGAGCGTCGCTGACGGAGTTTTGAAGTTTTCAGTCATTTCAATGACTGATATAGTGGATGAGCAGACCGTGTTGACAATCTCGTTCAACGCAAAGCGAGAATGTGTCAACAAGACGTCAAACATTACAATTTCTGGAACGGGGCTCACCGATTCGCTTACAAATGGCATATTGCTCAACTTTGTTGACACCACCGCAAATATCCCATTGAAACACACTGCCATTAATCACGAAGCAAAAGCACCCACCTGTACAGAAGTAGGTTGGAATGCATACGTGACCTGTTCGCGTTGTGAGTACACCACCTATGCAGAAATCCCTGCAACAGGACATACTGAATCAGCAGTTATTGTAGAGAACAACGTTGCACCCACATGTACAGCAACTGGAGGCTACGATAACGTTGTGTACTGTGCAACATGTGACACTGAACTCAGCAGAACTACCATTATAGTTAATGCGCTTGGACATGACATAATCAACCATGAAGAAAAAGCCCCTACTTGCACTGATATTGGCTGGAGTGCATATGTGACTTGTTCTCGTTGTGAGTATACAACTTATGCAGAGAAGTCCGCACTGGGACATGATCTTGTTGAACATAGTGCAAAAGCACCTACCTGTACCGAAATAGGTTGGAATGCATACGTGACATGCTCACGTTGTGACCATACAACCTATGCGGAAATTCCTGCAACGGGACACATCCACAATGCAGTTGTGACCGCACCTACTTGTACAGAACAAGGATATACCAC
>ULKJ01002607.1_pt1 | contig 14144 bp, 10 predicted proteins | sample 1951121 | NCBI WGS metagenome assembly ULKJ01 (sample SAMEA4835497, study PRJEB28245) | human gut metagenome | biome: gut microbiome; material: fecal sample | place: Denmark | collected 2008 | reverse complement strand
AGCGTTTTGGTGGAAGCAGCTTATGATGGTTTTTTCACCGAGGGTGGCTTTTGCGTTTTGATCTGCGCAGAATTTTTGCATCCAATCAAGAACGCCTTCGGTCAGTCTGCCTCCGCAAAGGTGGTCAAGACCTGTCGAGCGGAACACAACCGCATTGTCCGACGAAAAATCGGGAACTATCGTGGTTGACGTGTCAACCGCACCTTCTGCGGTTGCTCCGTAATAAGTGTATGCTGTGCCGTTTGCTTGTTTTTTGTCTTTGAGAACTTCGTATTCTGCGGCGTTGACTCTTACGTATGCTCCGACGTCTGCGGATTCTCTGTCGTGAGCGTCGATGACCATAAACGCATAGTCGTTGTGATTTCCGTCTGCGATTTCGACAGAGAGGGAAAGAGCATTGCTGACATCGCCGATTTGATAGTACTCTTTGAGCTTGTTGGCAGTCGTCCCGCCGGACATATTTCTTACCGCTTCGAGATGCTCGTTGTAATAGTGAATCTCAAGATTTTTCGCGTTGGTGGAGGGGATATACGTCGTGGTGTATTTGCCATACCAATAGTTTTCGGGCAGATAGTCGGTGAGTTTGATTGCTCCTTCGCTTCCGTCAAGGTTTGCATCGGGGTAGCCCAAACCTGCAAAAACGAGAGCGAATTGCATCGAACTCAAAGCGTCGGAAACACGCTTCGAACCGTCGGTTTTGGAGTAGAGTGCGCCCGACGTGTTGTAAAGGTCGTGGTTGCCCGGCGTTGCGAAAACCTGAAAGTCGGTGTATTTGCCATGCAAATTTCTGACGGTGTTTTGCAAATATCTCAAAGCGTTTGCAACGTCCACAAGTGCGGTGACCTCGCCGTTTTTGCTGAGGTCGCCCGTTGCAAAGACGTATGTAGGCGCAATGCCTTTCTTTGCGTCTTCGATGAATGCTTCGATCTGCTGTTTGAGGATCATTCCGCTTTCCATAACGAGTTTCGTGTCGCCTGTCATGGAATTGTAGAAGTCGCTTGTTTTGTAGTCGGAGCTGTTGATGTCCTGATAGCAATCATCGACGGGGAAGTAGTGAATATCGCTGAATTGACCGATTTCAAGTTTATCCACCGACGATTTTGCAGTATCGGCCGTTGCAATGCCCGCAATCGAGAACGTCATGACGCTTGCAAGCACGATTGCGAGCGTAACGACGAAAATCAAAGGCAGATGCTTTTGCATTTTGTTGCTCATATTTCCTCCTTATGCGCGCGTGGGCGCGCAAATCGTTCTTTACTTTACGATTGTACATTAAAATATAATTAAAATCAATATGCAAGTTTGCAAAAATCGTATACCAAATCCGATTTTGTTCGATAGTTTACAGTTTGATTGATATTCTGCTGAAAAATCGATTTATTATTTTAATATCCTGAAAAAATCAAAAATAATTTTGTAAATATCTTAAAAATATATTGACAAAAACGGTAGCGGAGAATATCATATATATGAACATTTGAATAACAATTCAAGTGTCGGAGAAAAAATGACATATACAATTGACGAAAACACCAAAACAACCGCGATCCCTGACGAAGATGTCGTTGCGTCCCTTTCCGAGCTTTTTAAGGCGCTCGGAGATCCTACTCGGGTGAAAATTTTGAGCTGTCTTCAAATCAGTGATATGAACGTAGGGGATATTGCCGACAAGCTCGGGATGACTACGTCCGCCGTGTCCCATCAGCTTCGCGTGCTTCGCGCAATCAAACTCGTAAAAGGCACGAAAGAGGGCAAGGAAGTCAGATATTCTCTCGACGACGACCACGTTACGCTCATTATGCAATGCGGTTTGACGCACGTCAACGAGGAAAGATAATCGCGCAATGGCCTAAAACAGGGTGAAAACCCCTGATTTTTTAGACGCAACACTTGAATAATTGTTCAATAATCCAACTGTTCAACAAAAAAAATACAAAGGATTTAACCCGAAAGGGAAGCATAGAAATCGAAAAGGAGAAACAACAATGAAAAAAGTTTACAAACTCGAAGATCTCGACTGCGCAAACTGCGCCGCAAAAATGGAATGTGCCATCAAAAAACTCGACGGCGTAAACGACGCAACGGTAAGTTTTATGGCTCAACGTCTGACAATCGAAGCGGACGACGACAAATTTGAAGAAATTATGGACAACGTGCAAAAAGTTTGCCGCAAAATCGAGCCCGATTGCACGATTTTGCGCTAAATGCAAAACGATACGCAATTTTTAGTCCGAATAGATAAACAAGCAAACGATTTATCGTGATAAAAATGCTGTAAATATGAAAAAAATCAAATTATCGAGAAAAGAAAAAAAGAATTTAATCCGCATACTCGTTGCGCTTTCGATGTTTTTTGTTATTCTTATCGTCGACAAAACAATCGGACTTGCGACGTCGGTTGGCGGAAAATACGGTTGGCTTTTGCCGTTCTTCCTATATTTTGCCGTTTATATGGTCATCGGTTACGATGTTTTGTACAAAGCGGGAAGAGGAGTATTTCACGGACAAGTTCTCGATGAAAATTTGCTTATGTGCGTTGCCTCTCTCGGCGCGTTTGCGCTTGGCATTTATACGAGCGTGACGGGGAGAGCGCAGGAAGGTTTCGATGAAGGATGCGCCGTATTGTTGTTTTATCAGGTCGGCGAATTCTTCCAAAGCTATGCAACCGGAAAATCCAGAAAGTCGATTTCCGCACTTATGGATATTCGTCCCGATTACGCAAATGTAAAAAGGGAAGACGACGTTGTCGAACAAGTAGATCCGAGCGAGGTCAAAGTCGGAGACGTCATCGTGGTTTATCCCGGTGAAAAAGTGCCGCTTGACGGAATCGTTGTGAGCGGATCTACCACTCTCGACACAAAAGCACTTACAGGTGAATCCTTGCCAAGAGAGCTTTTCGAAGGGGACGAGATTATAAGCGGTTGCGTCAATTTGACATCACAAATCGAGGTTGAAGTGACAAAAGTATTCTATGATTCGACCGTTTCTAAAATACTTGACCTCGTTGAAAACGCTTCAAGCAAAAAATCCAAAGCCGAAAACTTTATCACGAGATTTGCAAAATACTACACTCCGAGCGTTGTTGCGGCTGCCGTTTTGCTTGCCGTCATAGGCGGCGCGGTCAGCAAAGATTGGTATACTTGGATATACAGAGGACTAAGTTTTTTGGTTGTTTCGTGTCCGTGTGCGCTTGTCGTGTCAGTGCCGCTTTCCTTCTTTGCGGGCATCGGCGCAGCGTCGAGATTCGGTATTCTCATCAAGGGTAGCAACTATCTGGAACTGATGAGCAAAGCAAACATCTTTGTCTTTGACAAGACCGGTACGCTTACAAAAGGTAACTTTGCCGTCACCGACGTATCTCCTGCCGATAAAAAAGACGATATTCTTCGCCTTGCCGCTATTGCCGAGAACGATTCGAATCACCCGATTGCACGCTCAATCGTTGCTTGTTATGACGGCGAAATCGAGGGAGGTTATGCTCTCACAAACGTTGCGGGATTCGGCGTTATCGCAACAAAAGGCGACGACGTTATATATTGCGGAAACGAAAAACTTATGAAGTCCTACGATATTCCGTTTGTCGCGCACAACGGCGTAGGCACCGTCGTTTATGTCGCCCACAATAATGAATATGTCGGTTCGCTTCTTATCAGCGACGAAATCAAGAACGAATCGGCATCTGCCGTTGCGGAGCTTAACAAAATGGGATGTAAAACGGTTATGCTTACAGGGGATAACGAGGCAATTGCATCCGATGTTGCTGCAAAAATAGGTCTTTCGGGCTACAAAGCCTCGCTTTTGCCTCAAAACAAGGTTGAAAACGTCGAGCAAATGCTTAAAGACAAGAAAAAAGACGAAGTTTTGTGCTTTGTCGGCGACGGCATCAACGACGCACCCGTGCTTATGCGCTCGGACATCGGCATCGCAATGGGCGGTGTAGGGAGCGACGCGGCAATCGAGGCAAGCGACGTGGTGCTTATGCAAGACGATTTGACGGGAATATCCACCGCAAAACGTATATCCAAAAAGACTATGCGTGTCGTTTACGAGAATATAGTAGGCTCGCTTGCCGTCAAACTTCTCATAATGGCACTCAGCGCAACGGGCGTTCTTGGCGCAGCGACGATGTGGATTGCAGTCATAGGCGACGTCGGCGTTGCAATCGCCGCAATCATCAACGCAATGCGCGTCAACAAAGGCTACAAGACGCTTGTGAAACAAAAGTAAACACCTTGTTAGATACATGAAAACGATGTGATTTTAATCTGGCTCGACGTTTCGCAAGCAAAAGCTAAACAGTCATAATTTTCCCCTATTTATATGAAAAGCGGATTTGCAATTTGCAATCCGTTTTTCTATTATCGTCGTTAAGTATTGTTTCGATTAAATATAAATAGAAAGAACTTGAAATGATTGCGAGAGAGCGATTGTGATATTCGCCGCTTCGTTTTGCATATTATATAGTGCGTAGAGAGGTGAATTATGCATTTTATGGCACTTATGCTTGCAATACTCGGATTGTTCGGTATGTTTGGATTCTTCGGCGGCTTGTGGTTTTAATCGCTTCGGATTCTAATAAAACAGCGTTTTCGTTTGGGTCAAAACGTTCGTTCGATTCCGTTAAATCGATTTGAAATGAAAAAACACATCTAATAGATGTGTTTTTTTTACTTTGATATTACGTTCAACGTCAGATTTCCATTGCAATTTTCAATGCGGCGTCAAACGTTGCTTTTTGAATATCGTGTTCCGCTTCGTTGCCGAGACTCGCTTGTTCCCAAGAATCGTCGTTCAACAAATCGCCCGAAAAGAAAAACGTATACAATTCAAATCCGTAATAATTGCAAATCGCTTGCAATCCCGATGATTCCATTTCAACCGAAATGCAACCATCGCTTTTTCTTCGTCTTGCTTTATCTTGCGTTTCCATATACAAGGCGTCAGTCGTCCACGACCTTCCGACAACGTACGGCAAATTGTATTTTTGAAAGATTTTTGCAATCTTGTCGCAGTTTTTTATTTCGATATAATCGGACGGCGGCATATAGTGATAAGAAAGCCCTTCGTCGCGATAGGAATAAGAGGGGACTATCAGTTTTCCGCTACATTTTTCCTTATCCAAAACGCCGCACGAACCGTATACGATAAACTTGGTTGCGCCCGAAACGTAATTTGCTTCGTACATAACGGACGCGGCAACGCACGAGCCGATTGGACTCATATAAAACAAAAGTTTTTTCCCGTTGACTTCAAACAGATAAATATCGATGTGTCCGTTTGCCGTTGCCGAGTGACCTATGGGGTGGCTTTCGTATTTTTCCAAAAACATTGCCAAAACGTGCCTTGAAAACGACACAATGCAAACGTCGGCAAAAAACTTCTTTTCGCCGTAAAAAGCACTTATATCAATCAATGGTTTCGATTTGTTGTCAAATGAATCGATTATGCTCATACTTTTTCCTATTTCCGTACAAGGTTATGCAAGGTTTTGTGCTGTTTTTCGGATAATCCGATTGTTTCGGTCATTATATCATTTATCCTACGAGATGTAAACGCCAAAATTCTTTTGCATTTATGAAATGTGCGGAATTAGAGTATGGCGCACAATTCATTGGATTTTCAGTTTTCCCGCCCGTTCGATTCCCTAAACTTGATTTGAAATGAAAAAAGCACATCATTGAGATGTGCCTTTTCTTTGGTACCCCCATAGGGAATCGAACCCTAGTTTCCGCCGTGAGAGGGCGACGTCTTGAACCGCTTGACCATGAGGGCAAATCGATATTGCTTTGTGATAATAGCATAATTTTATGCTCTACGCAAGCAAAAATTTGTATATTTTCTCAAAAAAAACTGCTTTTGGCGATCAACAACGGTTTTATTCGGTGATTATGATAAAAAAATATCAAATTCGGTATTGATTTTTGATTATCGATATTATAAAATACATTTGTATTTAAAATATAAGGAGAGAATTATGGATCCCAAATATCAAAGTTTGTTTACTCCTTGGAAGATAGGCAACTGCGAAATAAAAAACCGCATCGTGCTTACTTCTATGGGCGGAACTTCAATCTTCGGTTGGATGGAACCGCATCACTTCGACAAAGAAGCCGCAAACTTCTTGCTCGATAGGGCAAAGAACAATGTCGGTCTTATTTTGCCGGGTATTGCGCCCATCAGAAACGTTATCGGCGGAAATTGGCTTTACAAGAGCAAAAGCTCGTTCAGACATCTCAAACCGTTTATGGATGAGCTTCACAAAACGGGTGCAAAGATGTTTGTGCAGCTTACTGCCGGTTTCGGACGCTCTTTTGCAATCAGCTCGATGATGGAAATGCTTGCCACAAACAAAGTTTTGGGTGCAATCGCAAAGCCGTTTATCAACATCGACCAACTCACTATGAGCGCAAGTCCAAATCCTAACCGTTGGAGCGACAAAGTGCCTTCTCGCGCGATGACCGTAGACGAGATTCACGAGTTTATCAAAGCGTTCGGCAAGACGGCAAAGATGTGCAAAGACGCAGGCGTTGACGGTGTTGAAATCCACGCCGTGCACGAGGGCTATTTGCTTGACCAATTCACGATGAAATACACCAACCAACGCACTGACGAGTATGGCGGATCCATTGAAAACAGATATCGTTTCCCCATGGAAATCGTCAAGGAAATCAAGAGAGTTTGCGGTGACGACTATCCCGTATCCCTCAGATATTCCGTCGTTTCCAAGACGAAAGGCTTCCGTCAGGGCGCACTTCCCGGTGAAGAGTACGTCGAAGTCGGGCGCGATATGGAAGAGAGCAAGATTGCGGCAAAGATGCTCCAAGACGCAGGCTATGATATGCTTAACTCCGACAACGGCACGTACGACGCATGGTATTGGGCGCATCCTCCTGTATATATGCCTCAAAACTGCAACCTCGAAGACTGCGAAGAACTCAAAAAAGCGGTGGATATTCCCGTCGTTTGCGCAGGCCGTATGACTCCCGAAGTCGCGGCAAAGGCGATTGCGGAAGGCAAGATCGACGGTATGGGTGTCGCACGCCAATTTCTCACCGATCCCGAATGGGTGACCAAACTCATGCAAGACAGAGAAGACGACATCATGCCGTGCATCTGCTGCCACAACGCATGCTTCAACATGGCTCACTACAACGGCGTTCCCAACGATCAGGATTTGTCGGACACCGCAGGCATGGCTCGTTGTGCACTCAATCCACACACCATGCAATCCAAGAAGTATAAGATCGTTCCCGCAACCAAATCCAAGAAGATTGCCGTCATCGGCGGTGGTATCGGAGGTATGGAAGTCGCAAGAGTTGCAACTCTTCGCGGACACAAAGTCACAATTTACGAAAAAGGCAACGACCTCGGCGGCATCTTCGTCGCTGCGGCTGCTCCGTCTTTCAAGGAAAAGGACAAAGAACTTATCGAATGGTACAAAAAACAAATCAAAGATTTGGGCATCGAAGTGAAGTACGGCGTCAAGGTTGACGACGTGACCAAGCTCGGCGCAGACGAAGTTGTCGTTGCAACGGGCGCAGTGGCAAGACGTTTCAACGTCCCCGGCGTAGAAAAAACAATCGAAGCGTGCGACTTCTTGCTCGGCAAAAAGCAAGTTGGCGACAACGTCGTTATCATCGGCGGTGGCTTGACCGGTTGCGAAATCGCATATGAATTGCAACTTCAAGGCAAACATCCCGTTATCGTCGAAATGAAGAACGACCTTATTGCAGTCAAGGGCGTGTGCCTTGCAAACTCTTCTTATTTGAGAGAGTACTTTGCCCTCCACAAAGTGCCCGTACACCTTGAAACGAAGCTCGTTGCTATTACGGACAACGGCGTCAAAGTTCAAGACATGAAAACAGGCAAAGAGTTTGAGATTCCTGCCGAATCCGTCATTATGTCCGTCGGATACAAGCCCGCACCCGTCGCGCAAGAGGGCAAACACGTTCACGTTGTCGGCGACAGTGCGAAAGTCGGCAATCTCCGTACGGTCATCTGGGGCGCATGGGATGTCGCAATGAAACTGTAAAGCGTAAAGAGCGCTATTTAGCGAATAACTGCGTCAGAGCCGTCCGTCCGTCAACTCATTTACGACAAGTAAATTAGGGTTGCCGTTCGGACGGCTCTTTCTTGTTCTTCATCTAAATATTGCGCTTTACGAATATGTGCGGTTTTGTTGAGGATTGATTCAAGATGTGCCTTTCTTGTTTGACGTTCAAATATCACACTTAAAACCTTTGTTGGCGTAATGCGCAAAATGTTGTTGAAATAACGACGAAAGATGATATAATATTCACAAAATATGAACGCACAGAGGTGTAGTGTATGAAAAAAACAACTATGCAAAAATATGCTCGTCTTATCGCTCGCAAGGGCATAAACGTGCAAAAGAATCAGGAAGTTATCGTCAATGCGTCACTCGATCAGCCCGAATTTGTCAAAATGGTTGTTGAAGAGTGTTATCGCGCAGGCGCAAAAAAAGTCACGGTGGAATGGAGTTATCAACCTTTGACGAAACTCAATTACCGCTATCGTTCAATGAAAACTTTGTCCACAATCGAAAAGTGGGAAGAAGAGAAGTTGGCACACAGATGCGATGTTTTGCCTGCGATGATCTATATCGATTCCGACGATCCCGACGGACTCAAAGGCATCGATCAAAACAAAGTTTCAAAGGCAAGCCAAGCAAGATATCCCGTCTTAAAGCCGTATATCGACAAAATGGAGAACAAATATCAATGGTGTATCGCAGCTGTTCCCGGCGAAGCGTGGGCAAAAAAGGTTTTCCCCGGCGAGAGAGTGGGCAAAGCGGTTGAAAAACTTTGGGACGCTATCCTTTACACTTCCAGAGCGGACGGCGAAGATCCCGTAAAAGCATGGGAAAATCACAATGCCGACCTCAAAGCGAGATACGATTATCTCAATTCTCTCGGCATCGAATCTTTGCATTATACGGCATCTAACGGCACAAATTTCACAGTTGGTCTTATTTCGGACGGACTTTTCCTTGGTGGAAGCGAAGACACGCTCGGCGGTGTGGAATTCAATCCCAACATCCCCAGCGAAGAAGTTTTCACGTCGCCTATGAAGGGCAAAGCAGACGGCATCGTGTACGCAACACGTCCGCTTTCCTATCGAGGTGAAATCATCGACAATTTCTTCGTGCGTTTTGAAAACGGCAAAGCGGTCGAAGTTCACGCCGAAAAGGGTGAAGAGCTTTTGAAACAAATGATTTCAATGGACGAAAACGCCGCATATCTCGGAGAGTGCGCTCTCGTGCCGTATGATTCGCCTATCCGCAACTCCGAAATCACGTTCTTCAACACCTTGTTCGATGAAAATGCGTGCTGCCACCTCGCTCTCGGACGCGGATTTGAAAACTGCCTCAAAGATTACGACAAATACACGCACGAAGAGTGCCGCCAAAAAGGCATCAACGATTCCATCATTCACGTTGATTTTATGATCGGTTCGCAGGATCTCGATATCGACGCTCATACTGCGGACGGTAGGGATGTGGCGATATTCCGCAACGGCAACTGGGCCTTTTAAAACCGTCTGATTGAGCGAATAACTGCGTTAGAGCCTCTTTTCCCGAGCAGTCACGTACGTCTATGTACGCTCCTACCCGTTGAAAGAGGTTCTTCCTTGTTCTTCATCTCAATCAGAAGGTTTTACAAAAAAACATCAGGTAGGCTTTGTCAACGCTCTCGGCTATCAACCCGTGTACGTTTTAGTACACTGGGCTTGCTATCCGAGGGGCGTTTTCGCCTTATCCATCAATTTGGAGTGCTCTCTGTATAAGTATTTCGTAAAGATCCGGTCAATGCTCCTTTGCTCACCCGTCATGTATCACACATACATTAGGCGGATTCGCAAAAGGGCGATTCCTTGTTCTTCATCTCGATCAGACGGTTTTACAAAAAAACAAAAGGTCGGTGTTTTGTCAACGCTTTTCCGCTATCAAGCCGTTTAAGTACACGGAGTTAACTTTTTGAGAGGCGTTTTTTAGTTATCCGACAAATTGGAGCACTTTCGGTGCAAATATTTTATAAAAATATGGTTAAACAATAAATCCGTTATCAAAAAAACAGTCGCTCGATTGAGCGACTGTTTTTCTCTTGATTGTCCCGCACCGCCGTGTGATGCCATTTTATAAACCCGCCGTATAGCAGGGTGGGTAAAGACTGCCGTGCAGTATCTGCCTTCCACTGATATGATGAGGCCTGGCATCGCTGCATTTTTGTCGGACGCGTCATCCCGTATAAAATTTGTGGTTCAAAATAGAGCACCATCACAAACATAGCAGGAATCTTTTCCTACGTTTAATATACCATAGCTTTTTGCTTATTGCAATACCCAATTATCAACTTTGTTTTCTTTTTGTTGATTTAAAACCGCGAAACTCTCTCTATGTGAAAGATTGTTTCGGGCGGGGAATAGCGACTTTGACACCGCAATTTCTTTTTTGATACCGCAATTTCTTTATCGTTTTTTAATAAAAGTATTTCAAAAATTGTTAAATTTTATAATACTTTTTGACACTTTTTATCATTTCGGGCGTTTTGGCAATACTTTTTTCAAGATATGTATTGATAAAACACTTTGCGTATGCTAGAATATATCGGTAAAAATATTTATAGGGGTTAAACTATGAAATCTCTTACTATCAAATCAAAAACAATCATCGCCATATGCTTGTTTGTCGTTTTGTTCGCAACGCTTGTTGCGGTTGCGTCGGTTTTCGATTATCAAGTGAGCCAAATTCTCACCAAAAACGCATTGAAACCCGGTGAATATCTTGCAGACGACATCTTCGGCGTTGTGGGAGAAGCAATCGGAACGTCGCCCATTTATATTTTGCTCGGCGTATGCACCGCAATCCTTTGCTGGTTCTTTGCAAAAAACTTCAAAGACAAAAAATGGGGCATAGTTCTTGCCGTAATTTTCGGTCTTGTAGGCACGGTTGCGTGGTGGTATTATATCAAAGATATAATGAAATACATCCTCGAACATGCTGCAAACGAAGTCGGTGCTATCGGTTCTGTCGTTTACGAATATCGCCACAACGGTGCAGTCGTTGCTTGTCAAGTGCTCATCGCGCTCACCCTTCAAGCTCTTACGGTGCTTTCCGTTCGTCCTTTGAAAGCTGAAACTCTCAAAAAACTCGTTTGGTGGGTTATTGCGGCTCTTGCGGCGTGCGTTTTGGCAAATATTCTCATTATGATTATCAAAGAACCCGTCGGCCGTATGAGATTTAGAGCAATCAACTCCGAAGTCGGTCAAAGACTTATTAACGCGGGGTTGGTGAAGGGCTACACTCCTTGGTATATCTCCAACGGTCAACCCGACGAGGGCATAATCAACTCGTTTATCGACGCATATCCCGGTGCAGGCGACGCATTCAAGTCGTTCCCGTCCGGGCACACTTGCGCGGCAGGGATGTCGTACGCACTCATCATGCTCCCCGACGTTGTGGATTTCAAGCACAAAAAAGCGGGCAAAATCGCATGCTGGGTTACGCCTATTGCAATTACGATGCTCGTTGCAATCAGCCGTATAGTCGTCGGTGCGCACTATATGAGCGACGTCACTTTCGGCGGCACGTTTGCGTTTATTTCCTTTATTATCATGCGTGAAATCTTCATTTGCAAGGGAAGTCATTTCTTTGCATTGTTCCCGCGCCTTGCACCGAAGAAAGCGGTTACGCTTCCTGCCGACATCGAAGTCGAAAATGCAGTCGAAACGGTTGAAAACGACGTCGAAGAAAATCTCGTAGACGAAAGCGAAGTCGAAACCGCTTGCGACAACACTGCCAAACTTTCCGACGATTTGAACGAAGAAATCGCACTTTGCAGTGAACAAGCCAACCAAATCGGCAAGGAAATCGCCGACAATATCAAAGACGGCGTAGTTATCGAATAAAACTTGCTTGCGGCGTATGCCGCCGCAAAAGCTATTGCTTCATTGTCAAAAAGCCCGACAAAAATCGGGCTTTTTGCGTATAAAATTGACATATAGCATTTTCAATGCTACACTCATCGTTGCAACTATGTTGCGCAAAAAGATATCTATGGAGATCTACTATGAAAGCGGTTGTGTCCGTCATCGGAAAAGACCAAAGAGGCATCATATCGGGAGTAAGCACGAGGCTCTACGAGTTTGCAATCAACGTGCAAGACATATCACAAACCATTATGCAAGACTATTTTACGATGATTATGCTTGTCGATTTGTCAGAAGCAAACGCAGACTTTGCCACGATAAGCAAATCTTTGAGCGAACTCGGCCAAGAACTCGGCGTTGAAATCCGCATCCAAAACGAGCAGGTTTTCACGTCCATGCATCGCATTTGAGGTGGGTATGATAAACGCAAACGAAGTTGTCGAAACCAACAAAATGGTGTCGTTCGAACATCTTGACGTACGCACGGTTACGATGGGAATTTCCCTTCTCGACTGCGTGAGCGACAATATTGACGTGCTTTGTCAAAGAGTGCACGACAAAATCGTGAGCAAAGCGAAAGAGCTCGTCAAAGTATGCGACGACATTGCCAATGAAATCGGAATTCCGATTGTCAATAAACGTATAAGCGTTACGCCCGTCAGCATAATCACCGCACGTACTGGCAATGCCTTGAAGGTTGCACAAACTCTTGACGCTTGCGCAAAAGAAATCGGAGTCGATTTCGTGGGAGGATATTCCGCACTTGTGCAAAAGGGAATGACTGATTACGAAAGAGAGTTTATTCGATCCATTCCCGAAGCTCTTGCTTGCACCGAAAAAGTATGCTCGTCCGTGAATATCGGCTCGACGAAAGCCGGCATAAACATGGACGCGGTTGCCCTTATGGGCAAAGTAATCAAAGAAACCGCTTATCTGACGAGAGATAAGGACAGCATCGGTTGCGCAAAACTCGTCGTTTTTGCCAATGCGGTCGAGGACAATCCGTTTATGGCAGGCGCATTTCACGGCGTAGGCGAAAACGATTGCGTCGTCAACGTCGGCGTAAGCGGTCCGGGGGTTGTGGAAGAGGCGTTGAAACACGTAAAAGGCGAAAATCTTACCGTCGTTGCAGAAACCATAAAGAAAGTTGCGTACAAAATCACGAGAGTAGGCCAGCTTGTCGCGCAAGAAGCGTCGAAACGTCTCGGAGCAAATTTCGGAATAATTGATTTGAGCCTTGCTCCTACACCCGTAAAAGGGGACAGCGTTGCGCATATTCTTGAAGAAATCGGAGTTGACACCGTGGGCGGATACGGTACGACCGCCGCGCTTGCGCTCTTGAACGACGCTGTTAAAAAGGGCGGAACTATGGCTTCGTCGCACGTCGGCGGACTCAGCGGTGCGTTTATCCCCGTCAGCGAGGATATCGGCATGATAGAATCCGCACAAAAAGGCGTTCTAACTCTTGAAAAACTCGAAGCAATGACCGCAATTTGCTCCGTCGGTCTTGATATGATAGCAATCCCCGGCGATACGTCCGCAGACGTTATATCCGCTATGATTGCAGACGAATCCGCAATCGGAGTAGTCAACAACAAAACGACAGCCGTCCGCGTTATCCCCGTTTACGGCAAAAACGAAGGGGAGGTATCCTTCGGCGGACTTCTCGGCACTGCGCCGATTATGCCTATCAACAAAACCTCGCCGTCAAGATTGATTGAAAGGGGTGGGAGGATTCCTGCGCCGATTTGGGCAAACAAAAACTAAAACCGCGCCAAACCGCGCCAAACAGCGCCTAACTTCGTCAGAGTCATACGTCTGTCAACTCATGTACTATTTGTACATTAGGGTTGCCATTCGGATGACTCTTTCTTGTTATGCATCTGTTTGGCGCGGTTTTTGCTGTTTCAACGAGTGAATAGTATTTGAAGATATCCGTCTGTCAACTCATGTACGCTCTTGTACATTGGAGTTGCCATTCAAGGGGTGTTTCCTTGTCTTTCATCTAAATCAGACGGTTTTATGTTTTCGCTCTAAAATGGGTGTAGGGGGGGAAAAAAAGATAATTTTAATTGAAATTTTCCCCCTTCCTCATGTATTTGTTCGTCCTCTACAAGAGTGGAGAGGGTGAACCTTGAATGCAACATCACCATTTCCCTTCGGGCATTGGACTTCGGCGTTTGCAAAGCAATCCG
>ULKJ01002647.1_pt1 | contig 14696 bp, 5 predicted proteins | sample 1951121 | NCBI WGS metagenome assembly ULKJ01 (sample SAMEA4835497, study PRJEB28245) | human gut metagenome | biome: gut microbiome; material: fecal sample | place: Denmark | collected 2008 | reverse complement strand
TGTTCAACGTAGGCTCGAGCGGCGTTTTGTCCTACAAGCCCGTGCTTTTGGACAATGCGGGCAACGCTATCACCCTGCTCGATGGCGACGACACGGATTTCAAAGCGAATATCACCGCCGGTTCTTACGTTTTGTCGGGAGATTTTTATCCCTCAACCGCAACCAACGTGCGCGCAACGTACAAGACGGCAAACGGCGACGCAATCAAAATCAACGAAGTCAGCGGCAAAATCAACGCTCACTTCGAAACGGACGGCATAGTGTCGATAATCGTCAAAGACGCTTTCGGCAACGACGTGGAAAAGACGATAAAACTGAACGTATCGCGCTCGGGCGAAGTGATGATAAACGGTCGGGAAGCGTCGAAAAACAAAAACGATACCGCAACCGTAACCGCGCCCTTGGGCACGACGAGTTTTACGCTGTATATAGACAGCAAAGACGCAGAATCCAACGATATTCGCATATCCGGCGCAAAAGACGCGGAATATACGGTGCGCAAATTGAGCGGAGCAAGCGACAGCGCGTACGCAATCGACGTCGCTTTGTCGGAAGCGGTCAACTCCCCCATAGAAGGTTTGCTGTACACGATAAGAATCAACTCGTCTTCCGTCTACTATTTCAAACTGTCCTTTGCCGACTACGCGTTTTCGGTGTACTCGTTCGGAAACTCGGACGGCAACGCCGACCTTGTGTTGCTCGACGAAACGACGACTCAATTCTCCGTGTCTTCCGACCCCGACGACGATTTGAGTTTCAGCTGGCGCATAGCCGACGAAACGTTTGCTCAAATAGGCGAACAATCGGGCAAATACTGCTTCATATCGGCAATCGCAAGCGGAAAAACCAAATTGCATATCGATTGGCAAAAGATTGAAAACGGCGCGGTGAAATCGAGCGGAACGATAACGAGAAACCTTATCGTCACAAAGCCGTACACTTCCATCATGTTCAACGAAACCGCCGCCTCGCACGGACTCGGCAAACTTGCAATCGCAAACCAAAAGTTCGAAAACGGCAGTATCGTATCCGCGGAATATATAACAAAACTTTTCAACAACGTTCTTGGCAAAGATACGTCGCAAGAAGAAATCGCATATCCGTTTGAAAACATAGTTTTCAAGTCCTCGAACGATTCCGTTCTTTCGGTCGACACGACGGCGAACGGCGTAAAATTCATCGTCAAAGACACCGGTGAAGTCACCGTAACGGCGGAGTGGATTTACGGCGAACGCTTCGGCGTGAAACCGGCGTCATTCACTTTCAATGCGGTGAACGGCACGTACGTAAAAGATTACGACGAACTGAAAAAGGCAACCGCTCTCGGCAAACAAATCGTTTTGCAAGAGGATATTTACCTCGGCGAAAAACTTACCGACGAACAGGGCAACCCGCTCTACTCCGAAACGGAAACCACGCAAAAATTGCTCTCGCACGTCAAAAAGATAAAGACAACGAGCGATTATAAGTACTACACGAACCTCGGACAAGAACAACCCGACGTGTACGTGTGTTTCGAGTTTGAAAACGACGTGTTCGGCAACGGACACTTTATAAGTGCGGAGTATATCACCAATTTGAGAGGCGCGCTTACGGACACCGTGCCTGCATACGCGCTCTTCAAAGGTCCGCTCAACTTCGTTGCAGCAAATATGGGTGGCATAGACGTTGCGTCCGTCAAGGCGCAAGACAATATATCCTTCCTCGTGCGTAAAAACGGAATCGTGCTTGACAATCTGACTCTTGCGGGCTGCGACGACGATTCGCTCTACACCGTAGACGACGACGGCAACAGCAAACTCGAACTTACTCTTCTCAACGAAAAAGGTACTACACTGGAAGTTATGTGCGACGCAACCGTGCGCAACTGCCGTATCAAAAACGGGCGTACCGCGATGAGAGTGTTCGGAAGAAGCTCGATTGACGCAACCGGCACCGTCAACGCTCAAAAAGAACGCATACGCGTAACAATAGACGGTTGCAGATTGCACACCGCAAGAGAATTTATCCTCAAAGTCGGCACGAACAGATATTTGAGAGGAAACGCCGCCAATCTTGCGCCATCCTTCACCGACGCAAGCGGCAAAGCGTACGACAAGCACAACACCTCTGCGTGCGACGAATACGCAAACGACGATTATTTCGCAAACAACTATATTCTCACCGACGTAACCCTCAAAGACAGCGTTTTGTCCACGAGCGGTCTTTTCTCGGTGGGTATGGAAAGTCACTTCTCGGGCGCAATGCTGGATATGCCGACGATGGGATTGAACTATCTCAACGGCTGGGACGGGCTTGCGGCAACAAGCTATCCTGCACGTCTGCGCCTTGTGGGAAACGTGATTTTGGACGACTGGAAAGAGCTTGCGCAAGTGGACAGCTCCACCCTTATAGAAGTCAACCTCAAATCCGACCAACAAGGCCTTGCCTGGCTTGAACTCAACATCCCCGAAATGCTCAGAGAGGTGTGCAAGCAAGAAGGCTACGAAAATATCATATCCCGTCTTGCAGGCAAAGAATACGTGCACGGCGGCATCGCATTCTACGGCGGCGGCAAAAACTATTCCGTCCTCGACACGAGCGAATACACGTTCGAGAGTATGAAACAATATCTTGTCAACATAGGCGTGTTGAAAGACTCTAGCGATTCAAACCTCAAAATGCAAGGAGAAATGTTGCCAAAGGCGGCAGGAGGCGAAAACTTCCGCTTCGTCATGTTTGACGCATCGAGCAAATTCAACGCGGCAAGCAATCACTATTAATAAAACAAAAAATACGAAATAGTAAGCATTTATATAGAAATCAACCAAAAGACAACTTATCGGCAATATGCTCGTTTGCATGCCGATACGATTGCAAAGTATAAGATAGGATTGCTTTGCAAGCGAGGCTACTCAAGACCTATTCTTTGGGGAAAGAGGAGGTAAAAATGAACAAAAAAACAAGAATAACCGCTGTTTTGTTGACAGTGGTGATTGCTCTGATCTGCGCAAGCGTATTCGTTGCGTGCAACAAAGACTCGCAATCGCAAGGGGCGAAGGTGCTAATCGGATTCGACGCCAACGACGGAAGCGAAATCCATGCCGAATCCGTCGATCCCAAAAATATAACTTACGTGCCTAACGCGCGCGTGGGATACGATTTTGCGGGTTGGACGATGGATAAGGACGGCAACGAACCTCTCGATCCGTCCAAAATCCGACTCGGCACGACTCTTTATGCTCAATGGAAAATCAAGACGTTCTCCGTCAGCTTCTACATCGGTGATACCCTTGTCAAAACCACGACCGCCGAATACGGAAAAGCCGCGGTTGCGCCCACTGCCGAAAGAATTGCGGATTGCCTTGAAGAAAACGAAATCTTCGTAGGTTGGAACGGCGATTTTTCAAGCGTAACGAGCGACCTTGCAATCTATGCGAATACCACATTTAAAGAAACCGCCTACACCGTCAATTTCGTAGTCGAGGGCAACGTCGTCAAGACCGCAAGCGGAAAAGCCGGCAACACTATCGTTTTGCCGCAAACGAACGAATACGAGGACAAAATTCCGACGGGCTTCGTTTTTGCAAAATGGGTTGACGAAAACGGCAAGGAAATCGAAGCGGACGCAAAATACGCAAAAGACGTAACTTACACCGCAACGTACGCTCTTCAATCTCCGTCCGCACCCGAAATCAACGTGCTGTATCCGCAAGACAAAACCTCTTTCGTTTACGGCGACGTTTGCAACGCGAGCATTAATAAGGACGTCGCGCCGAGCGGCATAACCTACGTTTACGAGTGGTTTGACGAAAACGGCAACGCTCTTGCAAGCACACAAGACAACACCGCTTGCGCAATCGAAAACGTGCAGGCAGGCGATAAGCGAATAAGCGTAAAAGTCACCGCTTCAAAAGACGGTTATACATCCGTGTCGGCAACCGCTTATGCAACGATAAAAGTCGAAAAAGCAACTTTAACCGCAATAATCGACAATATAAACGTCGTTTACGGTCAAGATTTGCCCGAATACACGCTTCACTTCAACGGCTTTAAGTACGGCGAGAACGAGAGCGTCGTAAACAAGAGCAACGCAACGGTTTCAACCACGTACTCTAAAGGTTCGGGCGTTGGCACGTATGCGATTACGCTAAGCGGACTTGTTGCAAGCAACTACAATATCATCGGCGAAAACGGCGCGATAACGGCAACGATCAACGTCGACAAAAAAGCTTTGACTATAAAAGATTCCGTTGCGTTTGAAAAGGCATACGACGGAACACCCCTTTCCGCCACCCTTTCAAACGAGTCGATAAACGGACTTTTGGACGGCGATACGGCAACGCTCAAAGTCGAAACGAAGGGCAACGTCCCCGCCACGTACGAAAACGAATCGGTGCCGGTGTCGCTCACGGTTGTTGACAAGGACGGCAACGTCGTTTCTTCAAATTACGAGTTGACCGCAAACGTCGTTGCGACTATCACCCCTGCGGCCATCGTATATACGCAACCGAGCGACATCGAGCTTACTTACAACCTTCCGATGCCCAAAATCGAAGGCGTTGCGGTAAACACGGAAAACTGCAAAGTTCTTTACAAAACCTCAAACAGCGACGACGAGGCTTGGAGCGCAGACGTTCCTACGCTCGTCAACGCAGGCGAGTACACCGTATATTTCCAAATTTCTCGTCAACACTACAAGACCGAAGAAGGCAGCTTCACCGTCACGATAAACAAGGCAAAACAAACTCTTGACGGAAAACAATATTTTGTAACCTACGGCGAAGAGTTTACGAAAACCCAAGACGTAACCTACGTTCTCGGTCAAGAAATAATGTTTACGCTTTCTTGCGAATACAAAGCCGGCAATTCGGCGAGAACTTACGATATCAAGGCAACCGCGGAAGAAAATCCCAACGTCGAATTGACGATCACCAATTGCAAGCTCACCGTAAATCGCGCCACTCTCGTAATCGAGATGAAAGACAAAACAATCACTTACGGTGCCGCTTTCGTATCCGACTATTCAATCGTCACGGCAAGCGGCTTGTTTAAAGGCGACGATATAAAAGACGTTATTGCGCTTGGAACAAACTATACTCAAGGCAACGGCATCGGAAGATATCAAATCGTTGCAACGCTTACGGATTCGGCAAGCAAAAACTACTATTTGAACACGTACATGTCACCCAACACGAGCGAACTGGTTGTAGAAAAGAAAACCGCAACTCTCACAATCGAGGGTAAGAGCGTGATTTTCGGTGATGTTGCGCCCTCGTTTACGGCAACGATAAACGACTTGTACGGCAACGACGAAATCGAATATACCCTCTCCTGTAGCTACTACAAACCAGGCAGCGGCGTCGGACGTTATCCGATTTCCGCAAACGTGCCCGAGGCTTCGGACGCCAAAAAGAATGCAAACTATATCGTCAACGTCAACTCGGACGCATATCTCATCGTTGAGAAAAAGCCTATTGCTTTGACGGTGCAAGACGCAACCGTAGTTTACGGAAACGCAGCACCGACTTTCACCTACACAACGGACACGCCTTTTGTCGAAAGCGACGTGCCTTCAATCACATTGTCATGCTCCTACAAACAAGGCGCAAAGGTCGGGACGACGTACGCGATTTCCCCGACGATTAACGACAACGGAAATTATGAATATAACCTAACGACCGGCACTCTCACGGTGACGAAGCGCGCCGTAGTTATCGAGCACGAAGATCACAACTTTGCGTTCAACGACGGTGCAAAGGCAAGTTTCGACGTGGCAGGGCACGTAAAAGACGCGTTTGAAAGCGACGTGTTCGGCGGTAGCATCCAAACAACGAGCGGCAACATCGCAATCTACGTTGCAAACGGTGCGCTCGGTGAAGATTTCGAGTTTGCAACTCCCCTGTCTATCGTCAACAAAGACGGCGAAAACGTCGAAGATTGCTATGTCGTAACCTACCGTCTTACCGTCGAAATCAAAGAAATCACGATAGCTCACACCGTGCGCAACCTCACGAATCAGGTTTACGACGGCAATGCGCACGAGGTGTACGTTGAAGTCGAGGAAGGCACGAGCGTCACGTATATCGTGAACGGCATAGAGCAAACGGGCAGACCGTCCTTTGTCGACGCAGGCGAATATGTCGTGTCTTTCAGATTGACCAAAGAGGGCGCAACGCCCTACGAGGGAAAATTCACGGTGAAAATCGCAAAGAAGCATGCGACCGTAACCGCTCAAAATCAAACGGCGATTTTCGGCGACGACTTCACGCTCGGCCAAAGCGCATTCACGCTTGACGGCGTGCTTGAAAAGGATACGAGCGATGTCGTCGTTACGCTTGCATGCGACTATAAAGTCGGCAACGACAAAGGCACATACGCCGTGACGGCAACCGCAACGCACAAAAATTACGACTTTGCAAGCGTAAACGGCACTCTTACCGTCGGCGCAAAGAAAGTCGTGCTCGATGCAAAAACCTACTCCGTAACCTACGGCGAGGATTGCCCCGAACTTGTGGGCTTCACGTCGGACTCGGTGAGCGTAACGCTTGACTTTATCACGCTTTCCACGTCTTATATCAAAGGCGAATTCGCAAACGAATACGAGGTGTTTGCAACCTCGTCGAACGCCAACTACACCGTTGACGCAAGCAAGGTTAAACTTGTCGTGGCAAAGCGCGCGCTTACGCTGACGCTCGTCGAAAGCAGTCTGTTTGCAACCTACGGAGAGGAAATCGAAATCACATATACGAACGTCGGATTGCTTGCAAACGACGCAAAGCATTTCGGCATCGAATATAAGTCGGGCGACGTTTGTAAGCCCGTCCCGACAATCCTCGGCGCAGGCTCGTACCAAGTAAAAATCACAATGTCCGACAAAATGGCGCAAAGATACGATTTGTCGGCGGATTCCGTCACAAACGGCACTTTAAAAGTGCAAAAAGCAAAGTTGAACGTCGGTATCGACACAAATTCGTTGCATATCGTGTTTGGTGAAGACGCAAATCTCGTTGCGAATTATCGCGGTTTCGTAAACGGTGACGACGCATCCGCCTTGCAAGGCACGCTTGCCTTTGCATGCGACTATCTCACCCAAAAACACGCAGGTTCGTTTGCAATCTCCATGAGCGGACTGTCTGCGGACAACTATACGATTTCGTACGACAATCCGTATTTGTACGTTGAAAAAGCAGCCGTGAGATTGGAAGGACTTGCCGACCAAACCACCGTGTACGGACAAGCGTTTACGCCCGCCTCGACGGGTTGTCACGTCACCTACGACGATACTCTCAATCAATATGCAAAAGACAAAACGAGCGAAATCGTCATCTCCGTCACGTGCGACTATAAACAAGGCGATGTCGTCGGACTGTACGAAATCCGCGCCACGGGCGAGCATGCCGATTTCGATGTTTCGGGAGCTCAAAGTTGGCTCACCGTCAACAAAGCGGACTACTCTGCGGACTTTGTCAACGCAGAGATAGCAAAGAACGATTTGAAAGGCACGTACAATCCTCACACTTCCCTCGACGCGTACAAACTCTCAACGGGCTTTGCGTGGGCAAATGTGTCAATCGTTCCCACTTGCGACAATACGGACGGCTATGACGTGACTTTCTGCCAAGACAGCACCAACTACAACGTCTACGAGGCGAAAATCAAAATCCGTCTTGAAAAAGCGGCGGCAAATCTCCGCGTGGACGGCACGCTCGAATACGATTGGAGCGGAAGCGCAATTTCGTTTGACACCGTGAAGGCAATGATAAAATCCGACAACACGGACAACGGTTTTGTCATCTCGGTTGCAATCGCGGCTCCGTCCGGCGTGACGGAAATCAAGGACGGCGGCGTGTACACCCTTGCCGTGTCCATAACCGAAACCGCCAACTACAAAGCGGAAGTCATCAACCCCACCCTCAAAGTGAAAGCTGCGGAAGTGAACGGCGTCAAATACACCGTTGAAGACGCCGTGGCGCAAGGCACAACGGCAACCTTGTTCGGAAACGCTTTTATCGCCAACGACCTTACTATTCCGAGCGGCGTAACCTTGATTTTGCCAAGCGACAGCGACACATATGACGCTATGCCTTCAAAAATAAATAATTTGTATGGTAGCGGCGAAAAAGGCTTTGTTGATCAAAATAATAACTATATAAAAACCGTGCTCACAATAAAAAATTGTGTTGTCACCGTAAACGGTACTATTTTGATTAGAGGCCTTCTTGGAGCCGAAGGCGGCATATTGGAAGGACACACTTCTGGATCTCATAGTCAACTTATCAACAACGGTACACTGCAATTTAATAACGGATCTACTCTTGTTGCACGTGGATATGTAAAAGGTTCGGGCATTGCTTATTTTAATAATGGATCAAATGTTTACAGCCCGTTTGTCGTAAGAGATTTCCGTGGCGGTACAAATACAACGACAGTGTTTAGAAAAGGTGGCATTTCTCCGTTCAATCAATACGAGATGCCAAATATTCAATGTGTACAAATTTACTACTACGGTGCATCGCACACTGCATACGTGGACTTGTATGCAAGCAGTAAGCACAACACAGATTCAATAACAGTCATCGGCTCAAACGGAATTATCATATTGAAAGACGGAAACAGTTATTTGCGAAAAACGTACAACGATTCCAAAACCACGTTGACTATTATCGGTAATGCCGAAATCGGAAACTTGGTGTTGACCGTAAGCGGTGTTGACGTAAAGATGTCCGACGTTCAATTCCCATTGTCTTGGCTCTATGATATAAATATCGGCGACGGCACCACAGCAACAAACGTAAATGCACCGTATGATTATAAGATTTTGACAGGTTGCAACGTCACGGTTGCACAAAACGCTACACTTACAACCAATAAATCCGTAATAATATACAGCACTTTCACAGATACAGAGTTCGGCGGTGCGGTATATCCAAACAAACCTGCCGCATCGCTTGTTGTAAATGGAATTTTTAATATAAACGGTGCTTTCGGCGGTAATATCCAATCCTCTAACAATGGCGCAAAAGTCTGTATTGCATCTTCTGCGGGCTTGAGTGTATCTTCTTCGGAAGGAAACAGCGGTGACACATCTCAAATTGCCGCGCTTGCAAATACAGGGACTTTCTTCTATACTTCAAAATATGTAGAAACCGCTCGCTTCGGCGCAGGCTCTTGCACAATAACAGATGAAACTTTCACGACGGGAATATGGCCGAATAAGAAAACGCACCATTATAATCAATACTCTTATACCGGCGGCACCGCTCTTGAAAAAGGCAAGACCTACACCTACAACGGCACAAGTTGGAACGCCGCTTGACGCTCAATCAACAACAAAAAGCAGTCCTCACTTCGAGGGCTGCTTTTTTGTTGCAATTGAGTTTGATCATTCCGTTTGGATTTTCTTCATCTTAGAAAAATAGTTGATTTCGCCCACGACAAAGAGCAAGCCTGCCACAACAAACATCGTTATGCCTATGCCGTAGCCTACCGCTCCCGGCACGAGAAAGAAAAACGCAAGCCCCACCGACAATGCGATCAACGCAACCAAAAGGAACAATATCATGACGTTCATATTGCCGAGTTCGGCAACTCTTTTGACAAGGTTTTTGTCTTCCATATCACACCTCCTTTTGAGCTAGCATGCGCAAAGATAAAGATTTTATACAATAGTTCTTTCTCTACAATAGCGAGCGTTGCGAACTTAAAATGCAACATCACCCCTTCCCTTCGGGCATTCCCCTATATAACTACTATATTGCAATTTTCCCCCTTCCTCACGTGTTTGGGCTTCGGCGTTTGCAAAGCAATCCGCCTCGTTCGCTTTGGCTACAACACATTCACAGGATGTGTTGCTTAACGCTGCCCATCCCGCCGTTCATTCTAATCGGGTGTGGGTGTCCCGTCGCCTTGCGACTCGTGTTCCGTCTTTGAATGAGCATATTCAGTGTATAAGTGCCCCTTAAAACTGTTGCAAAAAACACATGTTTTTTGTTATAATATTGCCATAGTTCGTTTTGGGAGAGCGGATATGCTTGTCAAGGACAGAAAATTTTTGATAGGACTCAAAATATTTGCTTCGATTGCGCTTTGTTGCACAATCGTGCTGTGGGGCGCGCTTTGGATTGCGTCGGCAACGCCAGGCAACGAAAGCGGTAAAAGCACGCAGATCGTGTCCGACAAGGTGGATTCGATATTTAACCTGTCTTCCAAATTCAATGCGAAAGTGGTCACGCAAAACGTGATTCTCAACCGCCCCGGAAACAAAATTTATTTTGCAGGGCAACAAGAACAACTGACCGTTTCTTTCCTTCCTAAAAACACGCTTGACAAAGACGTGTATTTTGTGTCCGACCACCCCGAATACTCAACGGTGGACGAAAACGGACTTGTGACTTTTCACTCTTGGGGTTGGTCTAAAATCTACGTATATCTCAAAAGCAATCCATCCATTTACAATTGGGTTAGCGTCGGCTGTTACGGGCCTAATCCCGACGAAGTCGAACCGACGATAGTCTTGCCGTCCTCGATAAAAGTCGGCACTACGAAGGGTGTGAGGTTGAGTGACAACACGCTATCCCCCGTATCCGCGTCTTATTCGTCCTCAGACGAGAGCGTTGCGCTTGCATCGGGCGGCTACGTCAGCGGCGTGAGCGCAGGCACTGCCACGATAACGGCAACTTTCGAGAGCGGAAAACAGATTTCAACGCAAATCACCGTCAAAGAAAATCCCGACTTCATAATGCCCGAAAAAATCGTTTTCAAAGACAATCCCACCCTTGTGCACGGCTCCGAGAAGGCTCAATCCGTTTACGACCTCATAGACCGCGTTGAGCCTGCCGGCGCGCCTTGGGACTTTGTGGTCACTTCGAGCAAGAAATCGGTTGTGAGCGTCAGTTACAACAGCTTCAACGTAATGGGCGTAAAACCCGTGACGTTGACATATACGTCAAGATACAATCCTGCCGTTTCGGCATCCGTAACCGTAAATATCACCAAAATTCCGCCCACCGAACTGCGACTTGCAGGCGCAGACGTCATCACGCCGCACACTTCGACGCAATACAGCGCAAAACATATGCCGCAATACTACGAAAAGGACGTCAAGTGGGAAGTTGTCAGCGGAAACGCAACCATAACGCAAAACGGAGTGCTTGTGGCAAAGACGTACGGTAAAGTGGTGATACGCTGCACCAGTACCCTCGATCCGACACTGTCCGTAGAAAAAAACATAGACGTAAAACTTTTTTCAAACACCTACGAAATGGTGCGCAAGTTTATGGGACACGGAGGGCTTTCCGCACTGCTCGGATTCGGCATTTTCGGCACGTTGTTTTTGCTTTGCAAGCGCAAGTGGGGATGCGCCTTATTCAGTGCGCCGCTTGCCTTCGTGTACGCAGGGATAAGCGAGGGCATACAGTATTTCACTCCCGGAAGATTTTGCACGATTACGGACGTTTTGATAGACTTTATAGGCGCGTTGATAGGCATGGGCGTTGCGATTGTGCTTGTTGCGCTCGTACTTGGAATTTGGCGGCTTGCAAGCAAAAAGAGCTTTGATACACTTGCGTATGCATACAAAATCCTCGATTTCAAAACCTTGTTTAAAAAGACGTACAAGTTCGACGCGCCCTATCGTAGAGAACTCGAATCGACGGAGTGCGTTGACGAAAACGTTTTGCAAGACGTTGCTTGCGACGTGAATTGACAAAGCGTACAAACTGCAAAACTTGCTGAAAAACCGTGCAAAAAAAGCGCGGCTTTTTTATTGTTTTCCCCTCGTTTATATTCTCGAAAATCAGTCCATAATCATTGAATGGAAAAGGAAGTTTTGAACGAAAAAAGCATTGTCGCAACCACAGAACAAATTTCCCGAAACAACACCGATATTCATCCCCTTGCGCCCTTTGTCGCAAAGATGTTCGAAGCCGCGATCGACAAAAACGAGCGCGATGTGGTGATCGTGTGTTTCGGCACAAACGCCATTTCGGGTGACTCTCTCGGCCCTTTGGTCGGAACGCTGCTTACGAAAAAATACAACATCGGCGCGTTTGTGTACGGCACCGACGAGGCGCAAATCAACGGCAAAAATATGAAAGAGTGGATGTCTTTCGTCAAGTCCGCACACGAAAACGCACTGCTCGTTGCAGTGGACGCCTCCCTTGGAAACAAGGACAAAGTTGGACAAATCGTGCTGCGCGACGACGGCGTTTGCCCCTCGGGCGTAACGGGAAAATCCGAGAGATTCGGGGACGTGGGTGTTTTGGGTATAGTGGCACAAAAACACGGCGACGCTCTGATGCAACTTATGACCGTATCGCCACTTTACGTTGAAAAAATGGCAGATGAAATTGCCATTATGTTGAAATGCGCAATAGGATGACCGAAATTAAGTCAAGGTTTCACATTTGCTTTTTGACAAAAATCAACCTTTGACGTTTTCGCAAAATCGTCATTTTTCATTTTTTTATTGCATATGCGTTCTTTTTTGATTATAATGTTTATAATCATAACTTATGCGCGGACACGCTTGCGCGAGCAGGTGTAACCCATAGCACGCAAGGAGCAAATATGTCAGTCAACTTACTTTGTGCCGATATACCGTATGCGGATATTGCGTTTTTCGTAATAATCGCACTTGGACTTATATTGGGCATTATCAGAGGCTTTGCAAAATCTTTCAAAGGCTTCTTTTTGACGATTGCAATTATGCTTGCGGCTCTGCTTTTGATTGCCCCCACTTTCGACAAGGTGCGCAACCTCGACGTTTTTGTGAATATGGACAACTCCATATCCGCAAAGTTTGAAAGCGGCAACGTGATTTTTTCAACGCCTATAAACGTGCGCGTGGACGCCGAAACGGGCGAAAAATCTTATTGGGTGAGCGTCACCACCGACGAAGGCACGTCCGAGCAACCTCTCGAAAGCAGCATGGGCAACGACCTTACTTCTTCGCTCAAAGGCAAATTTGCCGTGTGGCTTGCAAAGACGTTTATCACCGACGACGGACAGACTATCGGCGGCGTTGCGGGCACTTTCGTGTCAGATATAATCGTTGCGGTGGTTATGTTCGTCGTGTATTGTTTGGCACTGTGGCTCGTGTGCTGGCTTCTTCGCAAGATATTTGCAAAAATGCACACGTCAGATTCAAAAGCTCTCGTTGCGGTGGATCGCACTTTCGGCGCAGTCATATCCGTAGCGTTCGCGTTTGTGTTTATCCTTTTGGCACTTGCAATACTCAACGCGCTCAAAGACAAAATCCCCGCCGTCGACGAAGCTTTGTCCTCTTCGACCGTGTGCGGATATTTTTACGCCAACAATCCCGTTGCAAAACTTTTCACCAAAATCTTTGGTTGACAAATCCTCGTGTATGCTTGCGCATGCACGTTTGATATTTATGGAGTAATTTTATGAGAGTACTTCGCGGAACATTAACTTTCGTTTTGGGTATGATCATCGGTATCATACTTTTCGTCCTCGCTATCGGCGGAGCGGTTTTTGTCGTGGGCACTTCGGTGACCGTGGGACAACTGCAACAAAAAATCACGCAAGAAGAAATCATTGCGCCCGACAGCGCCTTGTACGGACAAACCGTTCTGGACGCCGTCAAGAGCCTCATCAACGACATAAACGGCATCGATTCGCTCACTTTGCAAACGCTCTACGATCACTACGGACTTGCGATATTGAAAGGTTTGAGCGGCATAGATTTCACCACGAAAGACTTCTACACCGCCCCGATCAAAGATATTTTGAACGATATGTCCATCGTGGTCAATTCTTTCACACTCAACGATATAAGCGGTATTGCCGGCGTCGATTTCTCTTCCTACGGCTTGCCTATCCTCGACGAAAACTTGCAAAACAACTTGCAAACCGCACTCAACAACATTATGGGCTCGCTCAACGGCGATTTGTCCGTGCGCAAGATTAAGGACGATTTCGGCATCGACATCGGCACGGGCGACAACAAGCTCATCGCAACGATTCAAGACGTGTCGCTCTCCTCTTTCGGCGAAGTGGTCAACGCAATTACTCTCAACAGACTTCTGGACGTAGACACCGACTCTTTCGTCGCCAAAGGCGAAAACCGCGTTTACAAAAAAACCGATATTTATCAAGAAGTTTCAAAGGCCGAACTTCAAAACAAAAACTACTCCCCCGCTCTCGGAGTTGAAACATTTATCGCAGGCGCAATCGACACCGACGGCGACGGCACGACCGACAAACTCGTCGAAAAAGAATTGAGATACGTCAAAAAGACCTCTGTCGCAGAGGACGGAACGGAAAGCGAAAAATACGTCGTAGACAACTCCTGTTATGCGGACGATTTCAACGATGACGAAAACGAAAAAACTTTCTATCGTCACGTTCAATACACTCTTTCAACGGACGTTGCGGATATGAACGAGTTGTATATCGCAACTTATGCAAACCGCATCGCAACGCTTGACGGTGGCAAATACACCCTCGTGCAAAAGGAGTTTACCGCTCTTAAAGATATTGCGTTTGCATCCACTCCGACCGTTTCGGGCGGCAATATCGATATCCAAAACGTGAAATACGCTTTGGAAGACGGCACGTACGAAAACAGCGACGTTTTCTATATCATGGACAGCCCGATAACCAAAGACAGCATGCTTCGCACTCTCGGCGAGGGTGAAACGGCAAGCGGCACGGCATATCTGCGCACACACAAAGGCACGTCCGCAACTGCA
>ULKJ01014302.1_pt1 | contig 15167 bp, 37 predicted proteins | sample 1951121 | NCBI WGS metagenome assembly ULKJ01 (sample SAMEA4835497, study PRJEB28245) | human gut metagenome | biome: gut microbiome; material: fecal sample | place: Denmark | collected 2008 | reverse complement strand
CCGTATTCATATAGCCAAACATGTGTTAGTTCGTGTTTCAATGTCTTTATTATATTAGCTTGATCTTTTAGTAGTATTATTGTTTGAGTTCTATATATTGTTACTCCTAATGTTCCATCATTTTTCATTTCGTTATTTATTGTGGCTTCATCTACTTCTTCTATTAGCCATTCCGTATTATTTATTTTAAATTTCATCTTTATCCTCACATATATTTAAATATTTACATTTCTCGCATTGTCTTTTCTCATCTATAATACACTTTTGTCTTTTCTTATTCTCATAAAATTTTCTTCTTCTATATTCATCGTCTATGTAGTTTGCTATTATACTACCTCTCATATACAACACTTCCTTTGTATAAAACACTATGTAATGATACAGGATTATACAAGGCGCTACCTCGTATCGTTTGGATTTCTGGTATCAACACAGCCTATAACCTTTAGCTTACGAGCCGAATCTCTTGGAAGTTCTGATATTTCTCTTCCCTGTGTCGGAATTAATATCTCAACCTTTTGCTTCCATTGCTTTTTTATATCATTACATACTATTTTACTTGGCGACAGAGTGAGGTGTCGAGCCCCAAGCATTTTACTGCTCCAACTGTTTTCAAGACAGTGTTCAAAGCCGTTTGAATTACTCTGCCATGTAGGGGATTTAAATTTTATTTTCAACGGAGGTTTCCCCACTTTTTACTCCGCATATCTAGGGGCTACCTAGAACCTGGCGACAACCTATGGACTTGCACCATATACCTTGTTAGGTACGCATTTCTTAGCAGGAAAGCTCCAAACTTTCTGGATTAAGTTGTCATTTTTTACTAGGCAACTAACTACGACCACCTCAGCAGCCTTAACATACCGCACTAGTTCAGTATATCTTTAATAGCAATTACCTATAATAAGGCCTTATATTAATATCTAATAGAAAAATAGAGCCAAACATTTAATGTTCAGCTCCGCAAAAGTTTATATCTTTTTTTCTCTATTATAATTATAACTCTTTCAAGACCAAATTTCATCCAAATTTTATCACAATTTTATCACAATTTTTCATTATTCACCTATATTTAGTACATCAAGCATACTTTTTATTGCCGTGTCCCTTATATTTAATAATTGGTTTATAGATTTTGGTTTTTGGAACTCCATGCAGTATTGTTGTGATACATAATCCCATTTAGATTTTTCCATATAATATATCTTTATAACAAACTTTTCTTCTGCTGATAGTTGATTTATCATATTTTCAACTCTTACTATTTTTTTGTCTAACTCGTCTTTCAATTTGTTTAGTTCTTCTAATTTAGTTTGTAAAAATTGCCTATCTTCTTTGTTTATGTGTCTTTCTTCTTTATGGTAATTCATTGCCGTATTTAGCACTTTATCTGATACTTTGTTTGTATTACTATGTATGCTATCATAAGCTTGTCCAGCTAACTGCATATTTTCTATAATTTCGTTTTCTGTTTCCTCATATACCGTTCCAGCATATTCCAATCTTTTTTCGTATTCTTCTTTTTTTAATTGTATTTCCGTCAGCTTTGCTTGATTTTTTAAGTGATCCTTTAACATTCTTTCAACATCTTCTTTTATGTATTGCATCTTTTGTACCTCCTACAAATATTTTTTTAGATCTTCTTTTCTGACTGCTAATGTTAACTTGCCTAACTCAAAACTTATAACTCCATCTTTATCTAATATCTCAAACTGCTTTTTTACTACTGTATCTCCATTTATCATAACCATTTCTATTTTATCCATTACATGTACCTCCAGATTATCTGATTTCTTTCGCTTTATTTATAAAATATTGTTTTATACACTCTTTACACTCTTTTGCATCTTCATATTCATTACAATTTGCTTTTTGCCCCATTTGTTTACAAACATCTTCGTCTATATCATGATTATTTATTGTTTCTGACATTAAATCAATTGTCTTGTCTTGTTCTTCTAGCATAGATAAAACTATTTCTATTGCTTCTTTATCTACATTATCTATTGAATAATCATTATTAAATTTTGTTGTTATAATTTTATTTGATCTCTCTACTGCTTGTTCTTTTGTCATATGTTAGTCCTCCTCTTGTTTTATTACTTCTTCAATAAAATAGCCTAACTCTGTTATCTTTTTTAAATATTCAAAATTCATTGAATTTTCTCTTACTAATGTTCCTTTTAAGCTATCTCTTAACAATTTCAAATCATCTATAGTCACACATTACCTCAACTTTATATTCTTCTTCACTCATTTTATTCTCTCCCTTCTAGTAGTTCTTGCAAGGCTCTTTTTTGATTCAATAAGCATAACTTGTCTTTTTTAACTGCTTTTTTGTATTTTTCGTCATCCTCGTCTAAATATATGCATTCTGATATTGCTATGTCCAATTCTTCTATTTTGGCTTTTATTTTTTGAATTGGAATACAATACTTTTCTTTTATCCATTTTTCATTCTTGTATGATATATATTCATTGCTTTTTTCAGATTCGTCTAACATTTTTTGTAAAGCAATCCAGTCACAATTAACATCAAATTCTAACTCATTTTCATTTTTTCTTATGTTATTTTTTAATTCTTCATTTTCTTTTTGTAGTTTAAAATAATTTTCATTATAAACTAAATGTCCATTTCCACCTTCAATTAATTCAATTGCTCTATTTTTGTCTATTTCATCAAAATTATTGTTTTCTATTCTTTCATATAATTTCATTGTTATTCCTCACTTTCTAGTAATTCTTGTAATCTCTTTTTTATATCTAAAGATTTTGTGTTCATTGCTCTTAATCTTACTATTTGATAATCATTTTTTCGATAACTTGCATTGATATTTGTATTTTTTGATATTATTTCTTTAGTCTTTTCTATATCATAATTAATTCTGTCTATTATGTTTTTTATTTTTTGAACTGGAATATAATCATTTGATAAGATTTTATTTATCACATCGTGAATTTCAGCATCTCCATATTTTCCAATTATTCTCCTTCTCTCTTCAAATTTTAATTCTTCATTCTCTTTTTTTTATTCTTTAGTTTGTTGTTTTAATTTTTGTTCTGTTTCATAACTTCCTTGTTCTAAATTATTCCATTCTTCCCAAGCTTGTTCTTTTTCTTCCTTTAATATTTCATTCTCTTTTAATACTCTTTTATATGCCGATAAAATATGTTGCATAGCATAAGCTACATTTTTACTTCCATCGCAATGTTTTCCTAGAATTGTATTAAGTTCATTGCAATTACAGTAATCTTTTTTTAATACTAGTTCTACATATGTATTTATTTTTGTTATATCTTCTTCTATACTATTTTCCACTACTCGTCCTCCTCTTCTGGTTCAATAACTTTTACTATTTTTGCTCCACATTTAGGGCAATGTAAACTAAATATATCTTTAATTTTTTCTATTATTCTTTTTATTTTTTCTTTCACTTAATCAGCTCCCTAATTCTCTTATTTAATATCTTACTTTCTCTTATCATGTCTTGTTCTATTTCACTTTCTATATATTTTTTAGTGTCCCAGTTATCTTCTTCTACTAATTGCATTTTTTCTAAACTATCTAATATATCAATTAACCATTCTTCTGTTACCGTTCTACCTTTTAGCCTTAATGCATACACTTGTCTTTGAATATTCCATAACATATATCTTTTTCCTATTACTTTTAATGTTTCATCATTTTCTTTCACTATGTATCACTCCTCTCTAAATCATAAATTTTGTTTTATCATTTAACATTTTAACAATTCCTTTAACAATATCTTTAACTATTTCACTTTGTTTGTTATGGTAAATTGAATATTCTTTTATATTAATTTCATCAAATTCAATATTAACATCTTTCATATAGTTTGTTATTAATGTTTGTACTTCTTCTGGATTCAATGTTTTCACTTCATGTATTATAGAAAATCTACGGATTAATGCTTCATCTATCATATCTTTACGATTAGTAGCTCCTATTACAATTATTTCATTGTCTAATAAATCAAATGATTGCATAAGGCTTATTACAACTCTTGACATTTCTCCTAAATCTTCTATGCCTCTTTTTATTCCTATTGCATCTATTTCATCTAACATAAGTACACATTTTTGTTTTGAAACATATTCAAAAACTTTATCAATATTTTTACTTGTTCCTCCCAATAAAGAAGTTATACATTGTGAAAAATTTAAATAAGCAAATGGCAACCCCAATTTATATGCAACATATTTTCCAAAAGTTGTTTTCCCTGTACCTGTTTCTCCGTATAACAATGTAGTGTTTAAATATCTTATTCCAAGTTGTTTTAATTTTTTATTAGTATTATTAGTCATGTCTATTTGTTTAAAAATTCTTTTTTCTCTATATGTTATAAAATATCTATTTTCATTAAAAGAAGTACTTACATCTTCCATTTTTAAAATTCCCCTTATATCATAAGGTAATTCTATAAAATTAGGTTGTGTTTCAAGCTCTTTTCTCATATAATCACAAAAAGACTTGTTACTTGCAGCATTTTCATTTTTCAGTATAACTTTTACATAAGATTTTGCTTTTGATAAATCGTTGTTGACTACACTTCTAATTAAATTTTTTATATTTTCATTTAATGCCATATCTTATTTACTCCTTTGCTTTAGATTGTTGTTAGTTACTCTATGTAGTGGTTTTATACTTAAATCATTAATTGCTAAATTGTTATACGCTAAGCATCCACACACATGCACCCATATCCATATTTTTCCCACATCTATAACTTCACATTTGAGTGATATTTTTGAATTGTTTGCTCCAGTTGTATTCCAATATAATATTCTACCAACTTCTATGTCTTTTTTTAACATATCTATTCTCCTCCTACTCCTCAATATCACTTATTCCTAAATAATCTAGCATATCTGTATAACATTCTTTGCACATATTACATAATTTTCGTGGAGAGTTTCCATTTTTTGCGACTGAAACAGTTATTCTGTCTAATGTAAAATTTCCACATCTTACACAAAATTTTTTATTGTTACTTTGTATATTAAACATAAATTGCTCAAATTCTTTTTTGTTCATGTTCTTTATATCTTCAAAATTCATCTTCTCCTCCTACTTTATATATGGCAATCTACTATAATTAAGTATTTATCTTGATTTTCTGGTTTATTAATTGTTTCTGTAAATTTTTCTAAGAATAGTTGTTCACTATCTTTTGTACTATCATTCATGGCCCACCAGCCCATTTTTCCTTTTTCATGCCAACCTGTTTCATCTAATAATGCCCAACAAGAAAATGTACTTTGCATTTTTGCATAATTTTCTTTTGTTCCATATCTTTCTATATAATACTCTTTTTTATAAATTTCCCATTTAATATCTTCTTTTTCTTCTTCAGTTATTGGCTCTTGTCCTTCTACATAAGTTTCCCAAAATCTAATTGCTTTGTTATATTTTTTTTCAATTTCTATAGCTTTTTTAAATTCAATATCTTTTATTTTTGCACCGCTACACCATTTATATCCATTTATGCAATCCTCTTTTTTGCATTGCTTATTAAAAATTTCTTCAAGCATTGGTCTTCCAACGATGCAATCTTTAACATCCTCTCTTACTAATAATGTATCTCTCCAACGTCCACCTATCTCATACCAATCCCATCTAGAATTAGGATTATATGTACTTAATTCATTTCCGTTCTTCATCATATTGTTCATCTTCATCTATTTCAGCTTTATATAAATCTTCATCAGTTTCAGCATTTAAATATTTTAATTGCCAATCACTTAATTTTTTCCCTTCTTTTTGTTCTTTAGAATAATCTTCTTTTCGCTTTTTCGCTTCTTTAATTATTTCTTTTTTTGTTTTCTCTATATAAGGTTCTACTTCTAAATTCTCATCATAAGACGCTAACATTTCCTCTAATTTTTCTTTTTTTGCAGTTATAACTGCTACTTTAAAATGACTCATTATATTTCCTCCCTTGTAATAATTTTTAAATTTAATTCTGGATATTTGTATTCAAATAATTTCTGCTTAATTTTAAATGTCTCTGTTTTCATTCCCTTTGCATCCTCTACGATTGTTTGTCCATTTTCCTCGTAAACAAAATCTGCTATGTATTCTATTTTTCTATGTGTTGTTCCATTCTTTTTAAATCCTTCTTGTAATAAAAATGGTACTTGCAATCTTAAGTTACTTATCTGTTTTGCTCTCTGCAATAACTTTAATTGTCTATATCTTGTTGCTTCTAGATTACTATCAAACTTTATATTGTCTACTACTATTTTTTTATTTCTGTATTTGCTCATTTAATAACTCCTTTTCTATGAGATCCTTCCAGTTCATTTGATTAGCCTCAAAGTCCTTGCATCTGTATCTACTTTGGAAGTTTTCATCTTCCAATCTTAAACAACCTGTACAGTACTTACATATACCTTTCATATCTTTTAATTGTTTCATAGGCTAGTCCTCTGGCATTTCGTAAGTTTTAGGTATATTAAATATATTAGGTTGTATATCCATTTGGCCTTGCATTATTGCAGGTCCTCCAGTCAATTGCAAATAACTAGAATACTTTTGTACTATTTCTGCTAATACTTCTTTTGCTCTTTCTCTTGTTGCATAATGTCCAATAAACAAACCACATACTCCTGTTTCTACCTCGTTAGTTTCTCTAAATATTATTATTGATTTAAAATCTGTTTCTCTATCTAATTCAATAGTTTTTATATTATCCAAGTTTACTATTGCACATTTATCTTGACTTACTATTATCATAACTACCTCCTAAAATTATATATCCTTTAAACTTTGCTATTTGTAATTCTTGCTTTGTGATCCATTTTTGCCATTTTCCACATTTGCCACAATACAAGCCTCTTCTATTTCCTTGTATTTCTACAAATAATTTTTCACTATTACATTTACTACATTTATCTTGCATAATTGCCTCCTAATCAATTCTTGGAATATGTTGATAATTTATTGCTTCAAATCCTGCTTGTGTTCTCTCATATACTGCTACTGTTTTGCCTGTGTATTCGCATTTCTTTTTATCTACTGCTTTTACATATCCCATTTTTTCTAATTCTGTTAGCCTTGGTGCTGTATAATTTCTTTCTGTACTTGGTATAAATCTTAAATCAAATAATTCTACTGCTAATTCCTTTGCCGTTTTAGGCTTGTTTAATCTATTTAAGATTTGTATATATCTTATTTTTGTTTTATCTTGTATGTCATTAAAACTCATTTGCCTTGTAATCTGTGTTAAGCTATTTCCCATTTATAACCACCTGCACTTCCTCTCTTTCCTTTAATACAATTGCTTATTAAACTTTTATATGTTCCAGTATTTAAGCTGGCTTCTGTCATACTTGACCAAGTTTTAATATATTTTCCTGCTAAACTATACTGCTTTACAGAAATTTTGTTTTTTTCTATTGCTTTTTTTATATTTTTTCTCCCTGTTTTTCTGCCATTTATTCTTCCATATTTTATTCCTAATTCAATACTATGTTCTTTCATTTTTATTGTTTGTATTTGTAATTTATTTTTATATGCATGAATTTGATTTTCACTTCTTGTACACCATTCTAAATTACTAATACAGTTGTTTGATTTATTCCCATCTATATGATTTACTTCTTTTTTATTTTGTGGATTTTCTATAAATGTTTTTGCTATTAATCTATGTACTCTATATGTTTTTCTCTTTTTATTTTTTGATAAACTTATTATTTGATATCCTTGTTTATCACTTGCTTTTTTCATTATTATTTCATTGTAGCATTTACTTTTACTATAATATCTTAATCTTTTTATATTTCCCATATTGCTTATTTGATATATTCCTTCATATCCGTTTAATATCTTTCCATTCTTCTTTTATCCTTGTTTCTGTTGTAATCATTTGTTTATCACTCTCCTATCTGTTTTACACTCATTCTATCTGCAAGTTGTTTTGTAAAATCTTGCATTTGTTGAGGTAATAGTTTTTGTCCTCTTTCTCTGTTTATCAATACTTCATATTGTTTTAAAAATTGCCCTTTTGTAACTGTGTTTATTGTTTCCATGTCCACCATTGCTAATTGTTTTACTTGATTTACACTTCCAAAAAATCTCTTAACTTCTGGGCTATAATTATTAAATTGTTCCTCGGTCATATAAAGGCCATTGCTTATCATTCCAATTACTTCGTTCCATGCCTCTATTCCTGTTTTCTTTGTTGTTGGATTGATTAGCTCTATTGCATTTTTTCTTACTTCATGTATTGTTGGTGGGTAAGGGCTTTCTATTATTGTTTTCTTTACCGCTTGTAAAACCAAGTTATAATCTAAATCCCCTAAACACTCTTGCCATGTATTTAACATCATCTCTCTTTGTGTTTGTGATTTATTAGCAATATCTTCATAATTACCAGCCAAAAGTGTTATTATTTGCACCATTTCGCTCTTCTTCATCTTTTGCCTCCTTCCATAAATCTTTAAATCCATCTAATTTATCTCTTTTCTTTTGACTATATTTGCCCTCTAATATTGCAGTTGCTTTATCAGTTCTCATAAGAAAATCAAAATCAGCTTTCCAATTTCTGTCGTTATTTCCTATTAGAAACTCACTAACATTTGCTATCTTGCATATTTCTTCAAATTGTTCTATCGAAAAATCTTTTAAGAAATTATCAATAGACTTATTTCTTTTTTCGGTTAATTTTTGAACCTGTGGCAAATTAGCACAATAGGTGTTGTAAATTTCGACTATTTTATTTCTATTCTCTTCTTTTATATTCCTATTATCTTCTATTCTTTTCTTATTCTTATTAGGAGCGATAGTTCGTCGATTATTCGTCGAATGTTCGTCGAATAATAATTCCATTGTATTTTCATTATATTCTGGTATCTTACTTTGACTTGGTCTATCTATTTTTTGAAATGTATCCCAACTTAAAAGGCTATAATAACTACTTCCGTCACAAGAATATAAAACTACGGACATATTAGAGCTTATCTCTGATAAGGTTTTATCTATATCGGCACTTCTTATATTTTCCTCATAAGGGAATAATGTAGACTTTAAATATACAGGATTACACCTTCCTCTACCTTCATCATCAGCAAGCGAGAATAAACCGATAAATACAATTTTAGCTAAAGTAGATAATTTTCCAAAATCTTCACTTTGCCATATACTAGGATCTATCATTCTCTTTCTTGCCATTTAACTTCTCCTTTCGTAAAATTAAAGGGCTAAAACTTATGTCTAGCCCTTGTTGTTAATCTATAATTTGTAATTTTGTTTCTATATCTGGAGGGATATTCCCTTCAAAAACAAAACTATTTTTCAATATGTATTCGTTATATGTATTTGCTGTTTTATTTGCTCTCATCTTTGCTTGCTCTGCCCAACTTTGTTTTTCGTCGCTTGTACTATTTCTATATTGCTCATATGTTGCCCTATCTGTCTTATAGCTTGCAATCATACTTCTACAAGTATCTTCTACCTTTTTAATGGTGTCATAACTTGTTCTATCTCCTATTTTTCTATCTATATAATTTACTTTGTTTGTAAACCAAGTATTAAACCAACCTCCCAATACTCCTATAACTGTTAATATAATAATTAATATTATTATTCCTATTGTTATTAAAAAACCTTTCATTATTGAGCCTCCTTATATGTTACTACTGCATCTTTTATTTCAAATGGAATATCACTATATAGATATGTGCCTGACCATTCTACATATTTTCCATCTGGAGTAAAAAAAAATATTCCATTGTCGTTTGAACCATAAGAACCGTCCACATCTGGTAACCACTTATTTTCTCTTGAATATGTACCACCATAAACTAATTCATAATATTCGCTATCTGGTGTTAGGAAACTATTTAAACTTGATATTTTACCATCTACAATAAACTTACCTGCACAAGCTCCATTTTCTAAAAATAATGCTATATAACCCAAAGGTTTTTCTATTTTGCAAACCAATGTGTTGGCTTTTTCTCTTTGACCATTTACCCAATATGTTCTTCTGATCAAGTTATATCTTTCTAAGCTATAATCGATATCTGTCGGTGTTGGCTGATTTTCTGCCAATGTGTTCCCCATATTTAAAGTTGCTTCTACATCTTTCTTAGTATTAGTGCTTGCAACCTCTGTACAACCAGTTAATGTAACTAATGTAAGTATTAAAATTCCCACCATAATAATTAATTTCTTTTTCATTTTTCTTTCCTCCTTAAATAACTTTTTCCTATTAAATTTATAAATTCTTGTCTAGTATGAGTTTTCTCATACTCCTTTTGTGTGTCTATTCTTAATTGATTTATTATTGTTTCATTAGAATGACATTTAGGGCATATTAGTTTTACAAATTTATGTTGTATACTTCTTTTTCTATTACTTCCACCATAAACTTCATGTGGGTCTAAGTGTCTTGAATAGTTGCCACAAAACTCGCATATTCCTTCTTTTACTAGGTTTTTATCTCTTTGCCTCTCCAGTTTTACTAACTTCTTGCTTTTCTTTTTAATTGTTGTAACTTCTTTTTTCTTTTCTGCTTTTTTTTTAGGTACTGGATTAAAACTGTTTGATAAATCTGTTACTATCATTTTTTTTACCTCTTTATGGGGCCTTTTGTGGCACTAGCTTAATTTATAGCCGTTGCTATCTAGTGCCACAATCCCACTGTATTAATAAACTATCTATTTCTGATTGTGGCTTTGTCTCTATTCCTACAGCTTTGCAATCTTGAACTAGATTATCTATTAATCTACTCATCTGCTTGCTATTGTACGAACTCGAGCCATAATATGCATTTATAATTTTAAATTCTGTATCTCCTATGTATGTTGTATCTACTATTTCACAAAACCAAGCTATTCCTCTATCAGTCCATATTTTTTCGAAGGTCTTTACATCTTGTGTCATTATCTTAAATTGCTTAAATATTCCTAATTCTTTTACTCTGCGTTTGTACTCTTCTATTGTGTCTATGTCTTTATAATCGCAAACCTCTTGAAGCAATTTCCAAAAGTATTTATTTGCGTCGAGGCTACGAGGTTTACGATATTTTTTTAGCTCGATATTTAGCTTATTTTCGTTTTTTAGCTCTTCTACTATACTTAGCTCATTTGTGTCTAATAAAAGGCTTATTTTAGGTTTTCGCGTATTGAAATCTATACTTATATCATTAATTATTCCGTGTAGTTTGCATTTGGAAAAACTCCTTTCTTCAAACATTCACTTAATATTTGTAACCTAGGTAGATATTCATTATTTATAAATTGTTCATCATATTCTACTTTATTAAATTTGACCCTATCTATATCTATCGCATTAAAGTAATTGTTGTAGTCATCTTCATTTAGTGCATATGCGACTATGTATAAATTTCTGGTATTGTACGCATACATTTCAACCTGTGCTTGTCTCCAGTATTGTTTTGATACTTTAAATTCTTTTTCTATTTTGTGTGTCTTAACTTCATAAATACAGTCTTCCGAATTTCCATCTAAATTTACTCTTAGTCTGTCAATTATTATTTGTTTATCCATCTCTAAATCTGGAATATTCAATGCTTGCAGTATTTTGTGTTCATAATTATTTCCTGCTTTTGTGGCTTCCGTTGAAAAGTTGTTTTGACTTAAACCTAATTTTATTAACCACCAATTTTCGAATGTTTTCGTGTTCCAACTTCCTACAACCATACTTGTATCTGAAGCTCCTATGTAATAACTCCTATCTTGACTTTGTATCAATGTTTGCTAAATCTCTTTCAAAATTACTTAAAGTATCAAAATATGTAAATACCGCCTTTACTTCATCTTCTGTCTTGTGAAGCCTTTCTGCAATTTCTTTTACTGATAATCCTTCTTTTAATTTTTGAGTATAAATTTGTTGACATCTTTCTTTTATTTTAAATATGTCATGTCTTGACAAATCATCTTCCCAGCTATTCTTTGAATCTTTTAATTCTTCTTTCAACCATAAATCAAATCCTAAACCTGTTCTTATTGCAACACCTTTAACAAACAATCTTGTTTGGCAATTCCATAATCTTTGTTGACTCATTGAATTGTCTTTTACTGGATTTGAACCGTTTGTAACAGGTCCTCTTTGAATAAACTCTAAATCATCTATTACAATTTTCACAGCAGTTTCGTACACCCTGTTTATATTTCCTTTGCTGTCTTCAAATTCTTTTTCTGTCATATATAAGCTACTTCCTGTCAATTCATTTACAACTGGCTCAAAATATACTATTCCTGCACCATTTTCGTGCAATAAATCAACAACTTTTGCCCAGTTCAAATAATCTGCTCCATCCCTTTGTTCTATCCACTTACTTACATCGACTTTTCTTAACTCATCATAATTCTTTATCATCTTTCTTCCTCCTTCATTTTTTTTATTTTATTTCTTAATTCATCAGCATATTTATAGTCCCTACTGCTCCACGTATCTTGCATTTCTAACATAAAATATTTTTCTTCCAATTCTTCCAATGTTTCTGACATTTTTTTCAATTACTCCCCTTGCATTTTTTTATTTTCTATGCTATTATTTATTTAGTTATGTTTAATTAATAAGTTTATTTTGTACTATTTGTTTGAACTGTTTTCACGAATAGTACATTTTTTATTTTTTCAAAAGTGATAAAATAGTTTTCTTTGCTTTCTTCTGATTTTTTTATAATGTCTTCTATTTCTTTTATCTTCCTTGCGAAAAATGTTGTTCTTATTTCTGCTATTTCATTATTTTTAAGCTTGTCCTTATTGTCTTTAAGTTCTTTTTGTAATTCATCTATCGTTGTTATTAACTCGTAATCTTGTCCAAAGCCCGTAACTATCATCACAATAATTGCCACAACAAACCCTAAAATTATGCCTATAAATACTTGCATCTCTCTTCCCTCCTTTACTTTTAAATTTGTTTTTTATATAATTACTTCTAAGAAATTAAAACAAATGCCTGACGGTTCTTATCAGTTTGAGATTTAATAATCATATTTTTACTGGTTATTAAACAATATTTGTGGTTAATGTATACTTTTACATTGCCACTATTTTTTTGAATTTCTTCCACTTTCTTTTCCTCCTTTCTATCCCAATATTCTATTTAGCTTTCTATCTAACTTGTGTAAGCCTTTCCAGATTTCTTGATATAGATTGATCTTGAAAACTTTATAAACTATAACTTCTATTGCTATTGCTAATATAATTGTTACTACTAGCTCTGCTACTACTACCATACTGCATAAGAATACATCTACTAAATAACTTATCATTTGTTACACCTTCTTTCTTTATCTTGAATATATACTTTCTAAATATTTTTCTATTACCTCTTTTGTTTTTTGCTTTTGCTCTTCTGTTAATGGATTTACCACATTTACTTTTAATTCTTTTTCCATTTTTAACACCTCTTGTTTTTATATTATTCATATGGCTTGTTTAATTTGTTAATTCTGATATATAATCAACCTGACCTTTAGTTTTTATCTTGTTAGGATAATTCATTCTTAAAAAAAATTTCTTCTATCGGCATTCCTAGTATCTCTGAAATAATTTTGCCCTCTTCTAATGTAAAAGGAACACTTCCGGTCTCTTTTTTATAATAAGCACCTTCAGTTTTTAATCCAAGTTTGTCAGCTATTTCTTTAGCTTTAATGTTTTTTTCATTTCTAATTTTTCTCAACATTTCAAACATTTTTTTTCACCTCTTTTTTCCTGTTGAGATAATAATATATTACTTCTTTTATCTTGTCAAGATATTTATCTAAATTTTTTATATTTTTTTTCCTAATAGGAAATTATGTTTACTTTCCTATTAAGATAGTTTATAATACATAAAGGAGGTAGATTATCTTGAATAGAATAAAACAATTGAGAAACGAAAAAAATATAAAGCAAGATGTATTAGCAAATTTATTAAATTTAGAAGTTGCTGGTGTAAGCAAGTTAGAGACTGGAAGAGTACCTCTAAAAGATGAATATATAATAAAATTATCTGAATATTTTAATGTGTCAACCGACTATTTACTAGGTAAGTCCAATATAAGAAACTCAGAAAATAATCAAGAACTTAAAATACCAGTTTTAGGAGTTGTAAAAGCAGGTTATAACTGGCTAGCTGATGAAAATGTTATTGGATATGTTAGTGTTAATGATAAAACTTTAAAAGGAGATGGTTTCTTCGCCGTTCAGGTTAAAGGCATTTCAATGGTACCTGAAATATACGAAGGCGATATTGCCATCGTTAAAAAACAAAATGATTTTGAGAATGGAGATTATGTTGTTGCCCTAATTAACGGAGATGAAGCAACAATAAAAAAAGCTTATAAAAACGATACTGGACTTCTATTAAGACCTGCAAACAATTCTGTAGAACCTTTAATATTCACAAAGGAAGATATAGAAACTCTACCAGTTACCATTATTGGTGTAGTTTATAATATTACAAGGAGTTTTAAATAAGGAAGCTAGATAAGAAATAGAATTTTAAGATAACAAGGAGAAATAAAATGAGTATAATAACTGAACTTAAAGCAAAAAAATGTTTAAAATGTGGAGCAGAAACTACTTCTAATGATGAAGAAGAACTGTTTTGTTCTAAATGTGGTGCACCTATTGTAAATCGCTGTTCTAATTATAATTGTGATAAAATTTTAAAAGAAGATGCACAATTTTGTAAATATTGTGGCGCTCCCTCTATATTTAAAAATTATGGATTATTTGATAATAGTGCTCCTAAATTTTTAGATAATATAGATAATCTACCATTTTAATGTATTTACTTTATATAGATGATTCTGGTTCTTGTGATTTAAAAAAAGATGAAATATGCATGAAAAATGGGGGCGCAAATTCTAGATATTTTGTTTTAGGTTCTATCTTATTAAAAGCGCATGAGTTAAATAGAATAGAACCACAAATTGAATACATAAGGACCTTCTGTTTAGGAGATAATTTAAAAGAACTAAAACATAGTGTTAAGTCTCAATTTATGCAATGTATGACAAATTGCCATAAAAATAAATCCGACATTCCTTGTTATAAGAAAAGTATTGCAAACCTAATAAATTCTTCTGACTGCACAGTTTTTGTTACTTACCAAGATAAATATTTAAATTTCAAGAGTAACTTGGTAAGTTCTAAAAATGATATTTACAGACTATCTTTTGAGC